>OGWZ01000014.1_pt1 | contig 237094 bp, 217 predicted proteins | sample 1576141 | NCBI WGS metagenome assembly OGWZ01 (sample SAMEA3541512, study PRJEB24748) | human gut metagenome | biome: human gut; feature: human-associated habitat; material: faeces | place: China | collected 2012
TATGAAAATTAAAATATAAAAAAACCGCCCTCTGTGCTACCAACACAGAAAGCGGCTCGGTTGCCCCATCAGGAGCGTGCGTGATAAATGTACCACCATTATTATAGCACTCTTTTGGTGGGCTGGCAACTGCATACCCAAAAAAGGAGTGTATTTTTTATGCCAAAGAAAAAACTTAGCCCACCAGTGTGGGATGAAAAAAATCAGCGTTGGGTGAAAACTGCGTACTGCAATAATCTCAAGAAAAACTTTTACAGCAAAAAGAAAGGCGCTACCACAGCAGAGCGGGAAATCACAGCAGCCATCAACGCCTGGAAGGAAAAGATAGAAGGGCTCACCGGATGTGGAAAGCTTACGCCTATGTCGCGCGTGAAAGATGTGTACGAAGATTTTAAAATTGATATAGAAGCTCGCACCAGTAAAGCAAATTGGCATACAGTAGAATGGCGCTTTGAGTCGTGGATTCTGCCGGTTATCGGCAACATCTCCATCCTCGATCTGAATGATGGCACCCTCCAAAAAGTAATAAACAATGCATATACCAAAGGCAATCTATCCCACAAAACTCTACGCAATATGCGCGCTGATATGGCAGCCTTTTTAAAATTCTGCCGCAAAAATCAGATAACATCCTATCACCCGGAAGATATCGATATCCCCAGAAGTGCCGGGCGGCAGGAAAAGAAAATCTTGCAGCCTGATGATTTAAAGGTACTATTTTCCGTTGATACATCTATCATTAATAATCAGCGCGTACTTGAGCCGTATATCTACGCTTTCCGCCTCCAGGTGCTCCATTGTCTGCGCCCTGGCGAGGTTGGAGGGCTTAAAAAATCTGATAGAGTAGGCGATATTGTGCGAGTACAGCGCTCCATCAATAGCGAGAAAGAAATCACCAGAGGCAAAAACGATAACGCAGTCCGCGCCTTCCAGCTCTCAGAACTCGGGAAAGAGTGCTGGGACAAGCAAGTTGCCTTATCAGATTCCGAATGGCTTTTCCCGGGCTTTGTAACAGATACCTACCGCAAACGCTTGCGCTCATACTGCCTATCTAATAATATCACGCTGGTAACTCCCTATGAGCTCCGACATACATCTTTTTCGGTGATGCAGGCCTTGCCGGAAGGACTCGTAAAATCCGCCGGTGGGCACTCTCAAAACATGGATACTTTCGGTGTGTACGGGCATGAGGTACAAGGTGATATGGACTTAACAGCCCAGCTTGTGCAGGAACGATTTGATAAGCTTCTCGGGAAATAACCCTTGATTTTGATGGTGTTTTTGATGGTGGATTTTCCAACTTATAGAGCGGTTTTTATCCGTATATGATTTTTAATCCCTAAAAAATCGGCATAATCAAGCCAAAAAACAGCAAGTCAATTTGTATGCTGTTGATTTAAAGCCGGTCCGAATCCCGCCAGCCCAGCCAAAAACAGAAACCCAATTTTGTGGGTTTCTGTTTTTTTATTTAAATCAAAGGGATTCGGACGAACCGACCGCAACAGCGGGAAAAACAGTCCGGCGGACTGTTTTTAGGTGAGGGGGAACGGAGTGAATCCCGCCAGCCCAGCCAAAAAACAGAAACCCAATTTTGTGGGTTTCTGTTTTTTTATTTAAATCAAATGGATTTTTCCATCTTCCCCCTTCGTATGGCACAGTATGCCCTCTGCCTGCCGTTTCATCACAATCAAAAAGCAGGCAAACACAAAGGAAAGCCGGAGGACCAACATGAAACCATCTTTTGATGACAAACAAAAAAACACCTTAAAAATCATCGACTCCTCCATTGCAAGCTGCGAAAAGGTCAGAGGAAAACTCAAGGAAGGCTCCTCTCAGCTCTCTTTGAACACCAACCGCCTACAAGCGCTGTATCTTGCAAAAGAAATCCTACAAAACACCGACTGTGACACCGACAGCCAGCAAATCGAACAGGCGCTCATCCAAATCACATCCATCCGACGCAAAAGTGAAACCGGGCTTGCCCACGCAAAAGCAGGCTCGGCAACCTATACCCGCTTTCGGCGATTGGTAGAGGCTATGGATGTGGTCTTACAGGGTCTGGAAACAGCAAAAAAGAAAAAGGACAAGCTTTAAAAAGGCTTGTCCTTTTTTGTTTATCAACAGCAATGACTCACAGCAGCAGCGGCGGCGGTTCTAAACGGCTGCGCGGCAGGGTGATGACCGGAGCTGCCAGATACTCCTCAATCACCGGCAGATACCGCTGGCGCAGCTGCTCCTCCAACTCAGTAAGCTGCGTTCCCGTCCGCTCAAGCTGCTGCATACGCAGCTGTGCCGACTGCAACGACACCCCGAAGATGTCGCACAGATCCTTTGCGTCCCGAAGTCTGCCGCGGTGTATCAGTTCCCCTGTCGCTGCCGTCGGCATCAGCAGGCTGGCGGCAAAGGCGTTTGCCTCCGCCTCCTCCCGAACACCGTCACAGCTGTGGCGGCAGCAGATGTGCCCCAGCTCATGGGCGATCGACCAGCGCCTGCGGCAGCTGGACAGCACCTCCCGATTGTATAAAATCAGATGCCGCCCATACACTGCATACGCCTGACAATCGCGGCTGTTCTGAGCCATAAAATCCTCCGCGGAGCGTCCGACACATTCGGCATAATGCTGCACCGAATCCACCAGGATCTGCCCGCTGCAATCCAAATGCAGCGGGTCGGTGCGCAGGGATGTAATCCTCTGCCGAAGAAGAAGTTTAACTGCCAGTACATTGGCACGCTGAAGATTGGGCACCTGTCAATCGCCTGCTTTCTGCAAAGATTTTCTGCCTGCTACTGGTTTTGATCGGTCTCATCGCCCTCCTTCGGGTCGATACCGATGGCGGTCAGATAGATGTCGATGGTATCCCGAAAATTATCGAGGATACGCTTGCGGTCTGCCTGCGGGATTTTCTGGGTGTGCCGCGCAAACATCACAATATCCGGGTCGCTGAGGATGTCCGCCATATCATCCAGCTCCGGCGGACGGTTTTTGATATTGGTTTTCCCCAGAAGATAGCTTTCCGACACGTTATAAAACTCGGCGATCTCCCGCAAGTGTTTCAAATAAGAACGGTTGGAGCCGTTCTTCCAGTTGGTGATGACATTTCCAGAAATCCCCAGGTGATTGGCAAGGTCCTTGCCTGCACCATATCTGTTTCCCATACATTCCAGGATTCTGGTCAAAACAATGTCCATCCAAAAGCCTCCTTTTTGGGCAGATAAGCCCGATGGCGGGTCTTTCCCATCCAAGCCTAGAGGGAGGATGCTCCTTCCCCATCTTTATCATAACCGATTCCTCACCGAATTACAAGCGCAAAAGCACACAAAATGACGTATTTTTGTTTGGATGTTTCCCCGCTCAATCCTGCAGGAACCACCCAAGCTCCAATCGGACATCCTTGCGCCGGATGTCACAGTTGGTGTAGCAGCACAAATCCAGGCCAATCAGACTAAAGCCTTCATGCAGGTAAAATCCGATGGCATTGGCGTTTGCCGACTGGGTCTCCAAAATCAGCGCCCGGCGGTGGGCAAGCCGCGCCTGCTGTTTGGCAATCTCCATCAGCGCGTGCCCGTAACCGAGCTTTTGCAGCGACGGGTCCACCCAAAGCTCGGTGACACGCAGCCGGTTCGACCACTCCTCTGCACACAGCTCGATGGCGCCCAGCAGCTTGCCGTCTTCGACGATTCCCCAGGCGCGTGCTCCCTGCCAATGCGCAGCAAACAACCGGTCGGGAAAATCGTGCTCCTGCGGCGTGCGGGTGATTGGCTCCTCCAGCGGCTTTTTCTGGATAGACAGTGAAAAACCGTCTGCGTTTTGCTCAAGTGATGCATCATAATATTCGGTTGTAGTGTACCCGATGGGAAGCACCGCATCCTGCCACTGCTCCTGTGGCAGCGGGATGATTGGATGTTTCATTTTTCTTTTTCCTCTTTCTGCTTTGTTTTACTCTTTTTCCTCATTTTGTGCAAGATACCGCTCGATTGTCTCCGGCGAGTAGGACAGCAGTTTGCCGTACTCCACCGCAATCTGCCGACGTGCCTCACCTTGATATGCTTGTTGCTCCAGTAGCTGCTGTTTTCTTTTTTTCAGTGCAAGGTACTGCCGTATGTCCTCCTGTCGATAGTAGATGATGTTGTATTTTCCTTTGTTCAACGAGATTGGGAATAAATCGGTCAACAGCGGGCTTTCCTCCAGATAAAAATGGTTGCCGTACTGCTGACAAATCTGCTGCGAAAAAGGAATCAGCTCCATCGCCTCCTCCCTGCTGTCCACCGGATGACTCAGAGCAATCCGTTTCACTCCTGCCCGCACCACCTCGTTAAAGGCATCAATCACGCCGCATTGATAGGAATATCCGTCCAGTTCTTTCATAAGAAGCCTCCTCTTTGCAAAATAAAAAAATCCGCACAGCAAGCCGCAGGATGCAGCCGCTGTACGGAGCTATGTTTACATTCTTTCTTCGTTTTCGATTTCCGCCAGCAGCGTCTCCATGTAGGTCTGGAAATGGTAGAAGATTACATCCGGGTCCCGCAGTTCCGGTCTCCAGCGTTTGAGCCACTCCAGTGTCAGGTAGCCTTCATATCCCATCTGGTACAGCTGTTTGACCGCATCGTACACTGGCACATCACCCAGACCCATCATGCGGTATTCGATTTCCCCATTGTCATCAACCACCGAATCCTTGACCTGGACATAACGGATTTCTTTTCCCAGGTTTGCTACCGTCTGCTTTGGTTTTTCTGCGCAGTTGCGGAATGGATGCTGAATATCCCACAGCACGCCGCGGCTCTCCGGGCAGGCATCGGCAATAAAGGTTGCCAACTTCGCCGAATCGGAAAGCAAACCGCAGCTTTCCACCAGCACCCGAACATTTTTGTTCGCCGCATAGCTGCACAGCTGTTCATACCGCTCTTTTGCCGCAGGCAAATCTGCCGGTACCGGATTTGGGTCGAGGGTCAGCAGAACCCGAACAAACGGGATGCCGTTTTGGGAGGCAAAGTCAATTTGATTTTTTGCCTGCACCATCTGCTGTTCCCCTTCCCGGCTGCCCATCGGGTCTCCCAACACGACCGAGGAAGCAATCATTGCGATTTCAATGCCCGCCTGTGCCAGCTGTGTGCGGGTCTTTTCCAGGTGCTCTGCATCAAAGATGGTAATTTTCATCGGGTCGATCTCATCTTCCACTCCGCGAATCTCCAGACCGTCGATTCCCATATCCTTTGCAGTCCCCAGTATCTCAGCCCAATCCCATTGCGGACAGCCGATTGTCGAAAAACCTAATTTCATCGCAAAAATCCTTTCCCTTCTCAAGTTGCCCGCGCGATGCCGCAGGCTGTTTGTGGACTATTTTATCACAATTTCCCGATGATTTCAACGCCGCTCTTCCAAGCTTTCACAAAACCTTCGCAAAAAAGAAAAAGGGAAGGGCATTTAAACGCCGCTTCCCTGATTGTTTGCTAGTTTTCCCATTTTCGCAGCACCTTTCGTCCGCCTTCGCCGGTGGTGCCATCTGTTTTGTTATCCCGACTGTCGGAGCTGTCCTCCTCTTTTTGTTGCTCCTGCGCACCTTGCGCCACATACAGCAGTACAACATCGCTGCTGTCCTTTTTCATCTGTGTCCCTGCCTGCGGGTCGGTGCGAAAGATTTTCCCCTCGTCCACCGCCTGGCTGGAGCCATTGATGATTTTATACTGTTTGTTCATCTCTCCAAGGATTGCGATTGCCTCCTCCGGTGTCTTTCCCACCAGCTGCGGTAACGGTTCGCTTGCAGAGCCTTTGCTGACATATAAGGTGATGGTGGTCTTGCGCCCGATGGTGGTTCCCGACTGGATCGACTGATTGGCAACCACACCCTTTGCAAATTCCTCGCTGTACTGTTCCACCGTTTCAAAGTAGTACCATGGCTCAAACTGGTCGGAGGCAAGCACCTCCGAGGCTTTTTTGCCGATAAAATTATCCACCTTATGTTGCTGCTGTTCGGCTCCCGAGGAAATCTGCACATTCTGCTCCTGCTGAGAAGCCGGCTCAGAGGCTTGATTCCAGTTGCCGCTGATTGCACGGATGAGTCTGGGTGTCCCCAGCGCCAGCACCAGCAAGGTTGCCGCCATGGTGACCACCAGATAGACACTTCCCTTTTTCATCCGTGGTTTTTCCTGCGGCTGATGCTGGCGGGATTTTTCCTCAAGCAGCTCCTCCTTTAGAGGCAACACCGCTGTGGACTCCTGCGGCTGAAAGTGTACCGTATCCAGATGAACGGTTCGGTCGGTCAAAGTCGGCTGCTCCACCGTAAAAACTGCCGTGTTGGAAGTGGTTTCCTCCAGCATGGCAGCAATAAAAGCATCCATACTGTCAAACCGCTCTTCCGGCTTTAAGGAGAGCGCCCGATACAAAGCATCCGAAATATTCTGCGGAATCCTTTCATCCAGCAAGATTGGCTCCATCAGCCGATCCTGCTGCTGACGAATAGCCGCATCCGGCACTACAACACCGGTCAATACCCGGTAGGTCACCGCTGCGATCGAGTACAGGTCGGTCCAGCCGCCGCGCCAGCTTTCCGGCTGGTATTGCTCCGGTGCGCTGTATCCGGCAAACAGCTGCGGCTCCATCTCTCCGGTCGCAGTGCGCATCTCCAACAGAGAAAATCCGCGCCAGTAAACGCGGTTTTCTTCATCCAGCAGGATATTTTCCGGGCTGATGCCCTGATGGGTGATTCCTTTTTTATGCAGGGAAGAAAGGCTGTTGTACAACGGCAGCAGGTATTTTTTCGCACGGCACCAGCACTGACGTCCGCCTGATTGTCTGAGTGTCTCCTCAAGGGTGCTGACTTGCAGATGCTCGCTTGCCACATAAACGGTGGCATTCTGCTCAAACAACTGAACAATGGGGATAAGGCAGCTGTTCTCCTTCTCCTGCTGCAAAATGCGGTAGAGGTCCTGAAAGGAGGCACGAAAATATTTGAACTCGGTTGCGTGTCCTGCCAAAGGCTGCAGAGCATCCGCATCATCACAGCGGCAGGCAATACCCGCAGGGAAAAATTCCTGAAGCTGCACCACATCCCCTACGATGCAATCCTGTGCAAGATAGAAAATCCCCTCTCCGTTGCTTCCAAGACAGCGCACAATGCGATACTCTCCCACACGGCTGCCTTCCTCAAGCGGTCGTCGTTCTGCCTGCGTATTTTCGTTCATCTGCCTTCTCACCTCCCTGCACTCCTATTATTGTAGCACCACTATAACAGTATTGCTCAAAAATGTCAAGTCATCATGCCGCTTTCCCGCTGAAAAAGGAAAAAAATTCAGAGTATCTTTACAATTCAACTGCCAACATCACCCCAAAAGCTGTCGGTTGCTGTCCGCTTTTCTTTCTTCCTGTACTCCATCTGTCTCCCGTGCGATTTCATCCTCGATGCACACCTTGTACAGCGCTGCCTGTTTTGCACCCACCTGCTCCAGCAGCGCTTCCAGCAGGACCATCTGGTAAAATACCCGCTGCGGGAACACCTCGTCGGCAGCGTGCAGGGCGCTCAGCCAGTGCAGGGAAGGATTGCGCAGCAGCCGCTCTAATTCAAACAGAATTTCCCGGTCGAGGGTCACCTCCTGGAGACTGCTGGCATTTGCACTGACACACAGGGCAAACCGGCGCAGGCTGTCCAGCCCGCCGATGCACAGCCTCTCTTCGCCTGCCGGTCTGCCGGCTGCTCCTTCGCGCAAGATTTGTACTGCCAGCTGACACAGATTTTCCTGCTCTGTCCGGTCGCCCACCAGCTTGGAGCAGCGCTCCCACAGCACCCTCCATCCCAATGGTACACTGTACCACTCCATGGCATCTGCCTGCTGCCCGGGAAAAAAAATCTGGGTGCTCAAATCCCCGCTGTGTGCGCCGATTGTGATTGGCTGCCTGGACTGCACCTGTAAGACGCTTGCTGCCGCCCTTGCCTGCCTGCCGCCACAAGCCGCACGCAGCTGCATCCCTGCCGGCAAACGCTGCTCCAATCTCTGCCGACAGCCCTCTTCATAGCGCAGCACCCCATATCCCCAGAGGGTCGTGCTGCTGCAAAACAGCTGCTGTGCCAGCTGCGCCAGCCCTTCTGCTGCCTGCACGGTTTTGTCCACATCCAGACTGCCCTGTTCATTCAAAAAATCCTCTTGCACCTGCCTTCTCAACAGGCAGTAGCTTCCTTCCTGCACGCTTTCCTGCACCGACAGCACCATCCGGTCGGTGTACAATCCGATGTTTGCCCTTCTCATCAATCCAAAAAGCCTCCTTCGCATCATGCTGCCGTTATTCTTTCCATTTCCCGGTCTTTTTAATCAGCAAACGTTTCTGCTCCGTTTTCATTTGCCAAGGATTGTGGTATGATATTCTTACTTTGATGTTATCTTTTGCTCCACAGAAAGGAAGGCTCATACAATATGAAGGTCCTGCTTACCGCCCTCAATTCCAAATACATCCATACCAATCTGGCTGTCCGCTACCTGAAGGAATATGCCGCACAGTACGGCTACGGCTGTGAAATTGCCGAATACACCATCAACCAGCATCTTCCCGACATCCTTGAGGAGGTCTACCGCCGCTCGCCGGACGTCCTGTTGCTGTCCTGCTACATCTGGAACATCGGCATGATGATGGAGCTTGCTGAGGAGTACCGCCGCATCTGCCCGCAGACCATCATCCTAGCCGGTGGTCCCGAGGTCAGCTACAACAGCGCACAGCTTTTGCAGGAGCAGCCTGCCTTGGACGGCGTATTGTGCGGAGAGGGGGAAACCGCCTTTTTGGAATACCTGCGCTTTCTCAATGGAGAGCTGCCCATCGAGCAGGTACACTCGCTGTGCTGGCGGGATAAAAACGGAACGATCCAAAGCAATCCTGCCGCCGAGCTGATGGAGATGGCGCAGCTGCCCTTCCCCTATCCCGACATCGACCAGCTTAGCGGGCGCATCCTCTACTTCGAGTCGATTCGCGGCTGTCCCTTCCGTTGCAGCTACTGCCTGTCCTCGGTTGCCGGCAGGGTGCGCTATCTTCCTTTGGAATTGACCTTCCAGCGCCTCCAACGCTTTCTGGATGCCAGAGTACAGCAGGTCAAATTTGTGGACCGCACCTTCAACTGCTCCAAAGAGCACGCAATGGCAATCTGGCGCTATCTTGCCGAGCACGACAACGGGGTCACCAACTTCCACTTTGAGCTGACCGCCCATCTGATTGACCAGGAGATGATCGACTTTCTTTCCACCGTGCGGCAGGGACTGTTCCAGTTTGAAATCGGCGTGCAGTCTACCAACCCCGATACCATCCGTGAGATTCGCCGCACTACCGACACCGAACGACTTCTTGCCATCTGCCGCCAGCTGGACAAGCCCAAAAACATCCACCTGCACCTCGACCTGATTGCCGGTCTGCCGTATGAGGATTTGGAGAGCTTTGGACGCAGCTTCGACACCGTCATGCAGATTCGCCCGCAGCAGATGCAGCTTGGATTTTTAAAGGTACTCAAAGGCTCGCTGATGGAACAGAAGGCACCGGAGTATGGGCTGGAGTACAGCCGCCGTCCGCCCTTTACCTTCATCCGCACCCGATGGCTCGATTATCCGCAGCTGCTCCAGCTCAAAGAGATGGAGTCGGTGGTGGAGGACTACTACAACAGCGGACTGTTCGGCAATCAAATCGAATGGATGCTCTCGCAGGAGGTTTCTCCCTTCTCCTTCTTCCTGGATTTTGGCGCCTGGAAGGTGGAACATCAGCTGCATCTGATTCCACAGGGAATTGCCGAGCGCTGTACCACCCTTTGGGATTACTATTTTTCCCGCTACCCTGAGCGCGCTGAACAGGAGGGACTGCTGCACGACCTGTGCCTGTTCGACCTGTGCCTGCACACCAAGCCGCAAAAGCTGCCCGAACGGGTCACCACTCAGGCAAACCTACCCTACCGCGAAGCAATTCGCGCGCTGTTTCGTAACGAAGCACAGCTGCGCTGCCTGTTCGGAGAAGAAAACTTCCTTCAGCACAGCCGTCAGGCGCACCTTCAGGTCTTTTCCTTTGACCCGCAAACCCGTCAGCCGCGGCTGTGTGCCATGCTGTTTGATTATCACCGCCGCGACCTGCTGGGCAGGGCAAAGGTCACCGATGTCAGCGAGCTGATTTTATAATAAGAAAAAGTTATTTTAAATTGTATCGTTGCTTCGGCAGTTTTCCTCTTGTTTTCTTTTTGAAATATGGTATTATTGTATTGATTTCCTTTTTTGTAGTATACAGTTTCTATGAGAACATTTTGCATCTTAAACGAATTTTTCGTCAAAATTATAGTATATTCTCCAACTTTTCCGGCAAGTCTGGTAAAAACGTTCATTTTTGTTCTGCTTTTCAGAAAAAGTGTCAGTTTGTGCTGGAATTTTTGCACAGTTTGTGATATGATTACAGTATAGATGTGAATTTTACCAAATCAAGATAATCCGTTTAAGCAAATTTACCGTGAATCAATCTTTATCATACAGGAGGAAGTACTGTGAATAATACCGGTTTCTCAAAAGGTGACATTCTGGTCCCCAATGTTGAAAATATGACTGCGTGGAGTGTCATTGCTTGTGACCAGTACACCTCCCAGCCGCAGTATTGGCGCGAGGTGGAAAAGTTTGTGGGAACCAAACCTTCCACCTTAAACATGATGGTGCCGGAAATCGACTTCACCAGCACCGACCTGGAGCAGCACATTGCCTCCGTTAACCGCGCCATGCGCACCTACCTGCGCCGACATCTGTTCAGCGAGGTACACGATTACATTTACACCCGCCGTATCCTTTCCAACGGCAAGGTCCGCTGCGGACTGATCGGCGTCATCGATCTGGAGCAGTATGAATTCAATCCCGGCTCCCGCACCACTGTCCGTGCGACCGAAGGGGTCATCCAAAACCTTATCGAGCCAAGACTGAACATCCGCGATGTCGCTCCGCTCGAGGTGTCCCACACCATGCTGCTGATTGACGACCGTGAAAATGCCGTCTTTGCTCCGCTCGAGCAGCAGACCCAGCAGATGCAGCAGCTGTACTCCTTCGATTTGATGAAGGACAGCGGCAGCATCAGCGGCTATCTGGTTACCCCGCAGCAGTCCGAGCACATCGACCGCACACTTTCTTCCCTTGCCAACATCGACTGGATGGAAGAAAAATACGGCATCACCGACAAGGGCATCCTGGTCTATGCAGTAGGCGACGGCAACAACTCGCTGGCAACTGCCAAGCTGCACTATGACAACCTCAAGCGCACCCTCTCCCCGCAGAAGCTGCAAAATCATCCTGCACGCTACACCTTAGCAGAGATTGTCAACCTCAACGACCCATCCTTCGATTTTGAGCCGATCAACCGAATGGTGTTCGGCGTAGATACCGCAAACTTCCTGCATCAGCTCAGCCGGATGCACCGCATCTCCTTCACGCCGCAGGAAGGTCAGCAGTATTTTGACTGCGTCATCGGCAACGAAACCACCCGCATCTGGATCGCCGACCCATCCTCCAACGTGGTCACCGGCACCGTACAGAATTTTATCGACCACTATATCCGCGAATTTTCCGGCAAGGTGGACTATGTCCATGGGGAAACCATCGTGCGCAAGCTGGCAGCCCAGGTGGACAACATCGGCATCCTCTTCCCGCCAATTCCAAAGCAGTCGCTGTTTGAAACCATCCTGATTGACGGCGCCCTGCCGCGCAAGACCTTCTCGATGGGTACCGCAGCAGACAAACGTTTCTATCTGGAATGCCGCAAAATCAAACCGTAAAATCATCCTAATCCCCGAGTCTGCGACTCGGGGATTTTTTTATCCTCCAAAAATTCCGATTGATTTTTTCTATTTTCCCTCGCTTGTACTGCTTCACCATCCATGATAAAATAAAATCAGGAACCATCAACAGGAGATGGTCCCTGCCGTATCGAATCAATCAAGGGGGATTTTGTATGGAATATGAAGGTCAAATCTGCCGTCCGCCGATGGAGCGCTCCTCTTATATGCTTCCCGTAGCGGTAGGCTGCTCTTACAATCGCTGTACCTTCTGCACGCTGTTCAAGCACCTTCGTTACAGACCCCTGCCCATAGAACAGGTGGAGCAGGAGCTCAAGCGGGTCAGCGCAGCGGGAGGCAATCCGGTGCAGATCTTTTTGGGCGACGGCAACGCCTTTGGCATGGAAACCGACCATCTGCTGCACATTCTGGAGCTGATACACCGCTACTTTCCCGGCTGCCGGATGGTCAACATGGATGCCACCGTCACCAACATCAGCCAAAAGTCGGACGAGGAACTGCGGCTGTTGTACGACCAGGGGGTGCGTAGGCTCTATCTTGGCATCGAAAGCGGGCTGGACGATGTGCTTTCCTTTACCAAGAAGGACCACAACCTCCAACAGGCGTACTGTCAAATCGAACGGATGAAAAACGCCGGCATGATTTTCAACGCCCACATCATGACCGGCATTGCCGGAGCGGGCAGAGGAACGGAAAATGCACAGCAGACCGCCCTGTTTTTTAACCGCACCCAGCCGGAGCGCATTATCAACTTTTCTCTTTTCCTCAACCGGCGCGCGCCGCTCTTCCGTGATTACCAGGCAGGACGCTTTACTCCTGCCAGCGAACTGGAAAATCTGATGGAGGACCGTCTGCTGGTTTCCCTGCTTCAGGTCCCCGGTCTGCACTACGATGGAATGCACGATATGCTCAAGGTCCGTGTGCGCGGAACCCTGCCGCAGGACCGCGAAAAAATGCTGAAAAAATTTGATGAAGCTATCTCCCACTGGCAAACACAACCGCCGGTCTACGCTGTTTTAGGAGAGGAACACACCTTTTCCAGCAACGAGATTTCCACCGACCAAAGCGCATAACAAAATACAAAAAAGGACATCTCCTATTCGGAGATGTCCTTTTTTTACTGAATTTTTTACAGATTACAGGATGTCGTATGCGCCGTCGCACTGTGCTACAACTGCGCTGTTGTAGAACGCTTCCATGCCTGCGATCATATAATCGAGGTCAAGCACACCGGCTGTTTCATAGCTGGAATGCATTGCCAGCTGCGCCATACCGATGTCCACAGTGTTGAGGGAAACGTGGGTGTTTGCAATGTTGCCCAGAGTAGAACCGCCTGCAACGTCCGAACGGTTGACAAAGTGCTGGTACGGTACGTTCTTTTCTTCGCACATCTTCTGGAAGATTGCCGAAGAAACTGCATCGGTGGTGTACTTCTGGTTTGCGTTGTGTTTAATTACGATACCCTCGTTGAGATAAACCGGGTTGGTCGGGTCGGAGATTGCCGGATGGTTTGGATGCAGTGCGTGTGCGTTGTCTGCCGACAGCATGAAGCTGGAAGCAACTGCGGTGTGATACTGCTCCTCGGTGCGTCCCAGGTTTTCATTGATGCGGTGCAGAATGTCATACATAAAGGTGGAGTTTGCGCCCTGCTTGGTGCTGCTGCCAACCTCTTCGTTGTCAAAGATGGCGCAGACCGATATGCTCTGGCTGTTTTCTCCTTTCAGGAATGCCTTCAGAGAGGAGAATGCACATTCCAGGTCGTCCAGTTTTGCACAGGACATATACTCGTTGTGCGCACCCCATACAGTAGGAGCGGTGCGGTTGTACAGGAACAGGTCGGTGGAGATGATGTTCTCCTCTGCGGTTCCGCAAGCCTCTGCAACCAGCTTATTGAAGGTGTCCTTGGAAGCAGCATCGCCGTACAGCGGCAGGAGGTTGACCTGTGGGTTGTATTTCATACCGTCGTTGACGGTGCGGTCCATGTGGACAGCCAGATTTGGGATGACCAGCAGGTCGCGGTCGATGTTGAGCAGTTTAGTTGCAACACCGGTTTCGGTCTTGACCAGCGCACGACCGGCAATCGACAGCGGACGGTCAAACCAGGTGGAATAAATCATGCCGCCGTAGCGCTCGGTGTTCAGCTGAACATATTTGCCCTTGACCATCTGCTCCGGGTGATCTTTGATCTTGAAGGTCGGGGAATCGCTGTGGCTGGCAACGATGTGGAAGGATTTGAAGTCTTTGGTTGGGACCTTGAATGCGATGACAGAGGAAAGATTGCGGGTCACAAAGTATTTTCCGCCCTCTTTGATCTGCCAGTTTTTGTTTTCGCACAGCTCCTCAAAGCCCTGCTCGGTCAGCTGTTTTTTGACATTTTCGATGACATGAAAACAGCTTGGGGACTGCTGAATAAAGTCGAATAATTCCTGTACGTGCTCTAAAGCCATAAGAATCTTCCTTTCCGGTATTTTATCATAATCTGAACAAAACAATGGTAGTAAAGACCTTCCCCTCAGTAAAAATTGCCGAAGTTCCAGACAACTTCATTATAAAAGGTTTCCCCTTTTCTGTCAACATCGACTTGAAAGTAAACGGCAGAATTTCCCGGCTGTCAAACAAACAGAGAAACGCCGCCTTCCGGTTTTGGCTTTGCAGCGCAGCCGGAAGACGGCATCTCTCACAGGATGGATTTTCTATCAAATGGTAAACGGGAAATCAATTTTATCTTTTTTGGGAAATGATGCTCGCTGCCAGTGCGGACACAACTGCTGCCGCTGCTGCCAGTGCCAGATGGTCCTCGGCTCCGGTGTCCGGGTTTCCCTTCTCCGCACCGCCTGCCTGGTAGTCCTGATTTTCGGAATAAGAGCCATTCTGACCGTCATTTTGACTGCCACTCTGGCTGCTCTGGTTATTCTGGTTGGTATTCTCCGAAGGAGCCTGCTGGGTGCCGGCAAAGCTTTCATCCACCAGGGTGCCGTCTGCAATCGCCTTGTCGGTGATGACAAATCTGCCCAGGTTTTTGGTCTGGAAGGAAAGGGTCTGTGCGTCCAGATCGACCGTTGCATCCAGCTGGTGCAGTCTTCCCTGCAAATAACGGTAGACATAGAACTGACCGCCAAAATCCTCCATCTCCTCCGACAGGTCGATGGTCATGGTGCCGGTAAAATCAAATGCCGGTCCGCCCGGGAAGGAGATGTATTTGAAATTCTGGTCCTCAAACTTGGAGGACACCTCCTTGATGGCGCGCTCGTTGTGCAGCAGATTGAGCGATTCCTGACCGGAAACCCGCACCTGATAGCTCCACAGACCGTTGGTAAAGGTCACCTTGCCGCCGTCGGCAGCTTTGTCCAGCTGTTCAAACTGCTTGGTAGTGATGACCGGAGCGTCCGCTGCAACAAAGACCGAGCCGCCGTCCTCTACATCTGCCAGCGCTTCATCAGGGATGGTTGGATAACCCACGGTCATCTCCGCCTGCACACTTCCTACTGCTTTTCCGTTGGAGCGCTTGACCGCCTTGACCGTTCCTTCCACTTCGGTCTGTGCAGTCGGCCAGCCTGCCTGCGCGGTCACCTCCAGCTGATAGCGGTCGCCTTCCTTCTCCACCTCAAAGGAAGAGAGGACCGAACGTCCGTTTTTAGTTTCTGCACGCAGCCGCAGGTCCTCCAGATGCTCGTCGGTCAATGGAACCAGCTTGCCGCCCTCCTGCTCCAAGTAGAGCGGATAGGTGTAGCTCTGACCCGGCTGGATGAGCTGTTCAAAGGTTTCTTCGCCAAAGCTGAGTTTGAGCGACTCGTCCGACATCACGTTGACGGCATCTGCCTGTCGTGCAAAGGCGGTCACGCTCATGGCAGACATCGCGCAGGCTGCTAAAAAGATGGATACAAATTTTTTCATGGTAATTCCTCCTGAGAATGTTTGATTTACTTTTGTCCTGTCGTCTGTGTCCTGACGCTATTATAGATGTCGTACTTTCTTTTTTCAACCGGTGGATTCTTCCAGCCTCGCCCTTTCGATTGTGCAATATATCTTTCTTTTTGATTTTCTTAGTCCTGTTTTTATGCTGTTTGCTCTATTTTCAGAAATTGGATGATTTTTTAAATACTTTTTCCGGTTTTCCTGCCAGCAGCTGCACCCGTATACAGCCGCTGGCAATGCCGGTGCATCTTTCCACCGGTCTGCTTCTGCCGTTTTGCCCGCTCCCGATGCAAAAGGCGGGTTGCAAAGGGCTGTTTTGCCGCCTGTCGGGCATCTCCTTTCAAAATACAAATCATCAGTATATGCTGCCTGCTGCGCTTTGTTTCCTGCGTACAGGCACAAAATCCCCTTTCCTCCATAAGCTGTTAGCAGGCATAAGCCTTACCGCACCGATAAAAAAACAGTTGGGATGTTTAACCGCGCCCTTTGCCGGTTACAATAACAGGGAAGCAAAATCCAACAAAATCTCGGAGTGTGATCATTGTGAAACGTGGAGATATTTACTATGCGGACCTGAGTCCTGTGGTCGGCTCGGAGCAGGGCGGTGTGCGACCGGTACTTATCGTGCAAAATGACATCGGCAACCGCTACAGTCCAACGGTCATCGCCGCTGCCATCACCAGCCAAACCGATAAGAACAAGCTGCCCACCCACATCGAGCTGGACTGCAAACGCTGCGGGCTTTCCAGAGATTCCATCGTGCTGCTTGAGCAGATTCGCACCATCGACAAACGCCGTCTGCGCGAAAAGATGGGTTCGCTGGATGCCGGTGCAATGTCGCAGGTCAACAAAGCCCTGTCCATCAGCTTTGGGCTGGGAAAAAACCGCTGACATCCGGCTTTCGGATGAGCGTGCTGCCCGACTTTAAAAAAGATTGACCAAAAAGAGTTGCATTTTTCACTGGAGAGATGTATAATGATACCACAATCAAAAATCGACAGGGGAGCTTGTACAGCAGGCTGAGAGGAAGTAATCGAACTTCGACCCTTTAACCTGATGCGGATAATGCCGCCGTAGGAAGTTTGCAAACTTGCTGTTTTAAACGGAGACACCCAATCGGGCGTCTCCGTTTTTTTTGCGTTCCAAGGCGCCTTGCTCCTCTGTCGAACCCATTAAGGAGTGGTCATAATGAAAAAAACAAACATCCGTAAATTGTCCATCGCAGGCATCTTCTGCGCAGTTGCCGTAGTCGGCAGCCTCTTCTCCTTCCCGGTCTTTGCCAGCAAATGTGCGCCGGTGCAGCACATGGTCAACATCCTGTGCGCGGTGCTGCTGGGTCCCTGGTATGGGGTCGGGGTCGCCTTTTGCGCCAGCCTGCTGCGCAACCTGCTGGGTCTGGGCAGCTTGATGGCATTTCCCGGCAGTATGTTCGGCGCACTGCTGTGCGGCATCACCTTCTCCAAATGCAAAAAAATCATGCCTACCCTGCTGGCAGAGGTGTTCGGCACCTCCATCCTGGGCGGACTGTGCGCCTACCCGGTTGCCATCCTGCTGATGGGACAAAGCGCAGGCGAGGTTGCCTTTTATGCCTACATCATCCCCTTTTTGGTGTCCACCGCCGGCGGAGCAGTTCTGTCGGGCATTTTGCTGTACACCTTGCAGCGGGCAGGCGTTTTAAAGAATATGCAGGCACAGCTTGCCCGATAAAGGGAGGTCGCTATTTTGCTTTCCACCTGTCTTGCCAATCTGCGGGAAAAATCCCCGCTGGTTCACAGCATCACCAATTTTGTCACCGTCAACGACTGCGCGAATCTCCTGCTTGCCTGCGGCGCACGTCCCATCATGGCAAGCGACCCGCAGGAGGCAGCCGAAATCACCGCTGCTGCCGATGCGCTGAACATCAACATCGGCACACTCAACCATCTGCTTGTCCCTGCCATGCTGGATGCCGGTCGAACTGCCAACCGGCTTGGCATCCCGGTCCTGCTGGACCCGGTCGGGGTTGGAGCTTCCTCCCTGCGCAGGCAGACGGTTGCACAACTGCTCAAAGAGCTGAAGTTGACCGCCATCCGCGCAAACGCTTCGGAAATCCGTGCGATTGCCCGATTGGAGCAGGCACAGCCCAGCGGTCCCAGCGCCGGTGTGGATGCGCTTCCCGGTGACCTTGTCACAAAAGAGCAGCTTGGGCAGAATATCAAGCTTGCCAGACAGCTGGCAGAAAAACTTGGCTGCATCATCCTCCTGACCGGTCCGGTGGACATCGTCACCGATGGAAAAAAAGCGGTGTGTATCTACAACGGACACCCGATGATGAGCCGCATCACCGGAGCCGGCTGCCAGCTGTCCGCCCTGACCGCCGCCTTTTTGGCAGCCAATCCCGATTCCCCGCTGGATGCCGCCGCTGCTGCCGTCTGCACTATGGGACTGTGCGGGCAGCTCGCCTTTGAGCGAATGAAGCCCGGCGACGGCAATGCCAGCTTTCGAACTTATTTGATTGATGCCGTCTTTTGTATGACTCCCGAACAACTGCAAAGAGGTGCTGATTATGAAATTCGATAGAAATTCCCTGCTGCTGTACGCGGTCACCGACCGCAAATGGACCAGCCCGCAGGTCAGCCTGTATGACCAGGTCTGCGCTGCCATCGACGGCGGTGTCAGCTGCGTGCAGCTGCGCGAAAAGCAGCTGGATGAATCCGATTTCCTTGCACAAGCCCGGCTCATCGGCAAGCTCTGCCGCGCCCGTCGGGTCCCCTTCATCATCAACGACAATGTGGAGCTTGCCCTGCGCTGTCAGGCAGACGGTGTCCACATCGGTCAGGACGACATGGATGCACAGCAGGTGCGCAAGCGCATCGGAGAACAGATGATTCTCGGCGTTTCGGCGCACAATGTTGAAGAGGCACGCACCGCCTTTCAAAATGGCGCGGACTATCTGGGTGCGGGCGCTGTTTTTTCCACCTCCACCAAAAACAACGTCACCACCCTCCCGCTGGACACCCTTCGGGAAATCTGCTCCTCGGTCGAGCTGCCCGTTGTTGCCATCGGCGGCATCGACCATAGCAACATCCTCAAGCTCAAAGGCACCGGTGTTGCTGGAGTTGCAGTGGTATCTGCCATCTTTTCACAGCCCGACCCCTGCCAGGCTGCCCGAGAGCTTGCCGCGCTTTCCCGACAGATCATCCAATAGCCAAACCAGCGACAGATTGGGGGCACCACCTTCTGCCGCTTTATAAAAAAATAATGCTACAAAGGAGAATAACCATGAAAACAGCATTATCCATCGCCGGAAGTGATTCCAGCGCAGGCGCCGGTATTCAGGCTGACATCAAAGCCATGACGATGAACGGTGTATATGCCACCACGGCAATCACCGCACTCACCGCGCAAAACACGACCGGCGTTCGAGCCATCATGGAGGTCACTCCGCAATTTCTTGCCCAGCAGATTGACGCAGTCTTTGAGGACATCCGTCCCGATGCCGTCAAAATCGGGATGGTTTCTTCCCCCGAGCTGGTGAACACCATTGCGGAGCGACTGCATTTTTATCATGCGCAAAATATCGTCGTCGATCCGGTCGTTGTTGCGACCAGCGGTTCGGTCCTTGCCCGTTCCGAAGCAGTCAGCCTGCTCAAAAGCGTTCTTCTGCCTATGGCGACGGTCATCACCCCAAACATTCCCGAAGCACAGCTGCTTTCGGGAATCGAAATCCACTCCTCTCAGCAGATGCAGCAGGCTGCCCGCATCATCAGCGAGGAATGTGGGTGCGCAGTCCTGTGCAAAGGCGGTCACAGCGTCAGCGACGCAAATGACCTGCTGTATGCCGATGGAGAAGCCACCTGGTTTTACGGCAAGCGCATCCAAAATCCCAACACCCACGGCACCGGCTGCACCCTTTCCAGCGCCATTGCCGCCCACCTTGCTTTGGGAGAGGATTTAAAAACCGCCATCCAAAAATCCAAGGAATATATCTCGCAGGCACTTGCTGCCATGCTGGACCTTGGTCACGGAAGCGGTCCGTTGGACCATGCCTTTATTTTGAGGAAAGACTTGCTGCAATAGAAAGGAGAACAAAACAATGGAACGAAATTACACAACACAGATGGACGCCGCCCGCCGCGGCATAATCACCCCGGAGCTGGAGACAGTCGCTCGCAAGGAGCAGATGCGTGTGGAGGAGCTTTTGCCGCTGGTTGCCTGCGGTAAGGTGGTCATCCCTGCCAACCGCCTGCACACCTGCATCGACCCGGAGGGCATCGGCTCGATGCTTCGCACTAAAATCAACGTCAACCTGGGCGTTTCCCGCGACTGCAAGGACTATGATGTCGAGATGCAGAAGGTAAACTCTGCCATCGAAATGGGCGCAGAAGCCATCATGGACCTGTCCAGCCACGGAAACACCCAGCCCTTCCGCCGCAAGCTGACCGCAGAATGTCCTGCCATGATCGGCACTGTGCCGGTTTACGACAGCGTCATCCACTACCAGAGGGATTTGGACACCCTGACTGCGCGCGACTTCATCGACGTGATTCGTCTGCACGCAGAAGACGGTGTGGATTTTGTCACCCTGCACTGTGGTATCACCCGCAAGACCATCGACCAGATTCGCAAGCACAAGCGCAAAATGAACATCGTTTCCCGCGGCGGCTCCCTGGTCTTTGCCTGGATGTGCATGACCGGCGAGGAAAATCCATTCTATGAATACTACGACGAGATTCTGGACATCTGCCGCGAGTATGACGTCACCATCTCGCTGGGCGATGCCTGCCGTCCCGGCTGCCTTGCCGATGCCACCGACGTCTGCCAGATTGAAGAGCTGGTCCGTCTGGGCGAGCTGACCAAACGTGCCTGGGAAAAGGATGTACAAGTCATGGTGGAGGGTCCCGGACACGTTCCGATGGACCAGATTGCTGCCAACATGAAGGTGCAGCAGACCATCTGCATGGGCGCTCCTTTCTATGTGCTGGGTCCATTGGTGACCGACATCGCTCCCGGCTACGACCACATCACCGCTGCCATCGGAGGCGCTATCGCTGCAATGAACGGCGCTGCCTTCCTGTGCTATGTCACTCCTGCCGAGCATCTCGCTCTGCCTAACCTCGACGACGTCAAACAGGGTATCATCGCCAGCCGCATTGCTGCCCATGCCGCGGATATTGCCAAGGGCGTGCGCGGCGCGCGGGAAATCGACGACAAAATGGGTGATGCCCGCCGTGCGCTCGACTGGGAGGCACAGTGGGCTTGTGCCATTGACCCACAGACAGCAAAAGCCATCCGCGACGACCGTTCTCCCGAGCATGACGACAGCTGTTCGATGTGCGGCAAATTCTGTGCTGTACGCAGCATGAACAAGGCACTCAACGGTGAACATATCGACATCCTGTAAGGGGTGCAAAAAAGGGACGAAAGAGAAAATTCTCTTTCGTCCCTTTTATTTTTATCGGGAATATGGTTATTTCATCTCCTGCACCGATTTTGCCACGCTGTGGGTAATCGGTGTCCACTGCACATTTTTGAACAGTGCAACAATCGAGATGGGAACATAGGTAAAGATAAATACCGGGAAGGTAAAGGTATACAGCACCTTTTTGTAAGCCGGCGCCTTAATCTGCTTCCACTCGGTGATGGTGGTCAGTACACCCATCGCAAAGAGGATGACGTAGAAATTGACAAAAGCAAAAAGAACCGATTTTCCTGCCAGCACCACCATCGTGTTCACATAGTGCGGCTGGAGCAGCGCTGTCACCAGGAAAGCAAGGTTCATCGCCAGACACGTCAGTGAAACCAGCGATGCCGGAGCAATGGTCATCAGCATATCGTAGCAGGCAAAGGTGTTTTCCTTTTTGTGGAACAGATTTGTAATCAACGCCTTGCCGTACTTCCAGTTGACCTGATAAAAGCCCTTGGACCAACGCATCCGCTGGGTCCACGACTGGCGGAAGGTTTCCGGCTGCTCGTCATACAGCACCGCTGTTCCGCAATATCCAATCTTTTCTCCTTCGATTGCATTGACGATGGAAAACTCGATGTCCTCGGTCAGCAGGTGGAACTTCCATCCGCCGTACCGGCGCACAATCTCGTTGGAAATCAAAAAACCGGTGCCGGAGATGGCACAGTTGGTTCCCAGCATCATGCGGGCATTGTTCAGATACTTTGCCTCGCGCAGAAACCACAGCGAATATCCTGCGGTAATCCAGTTGGTCGCATAGTTTTTCGAGTTGCGGTAGCTGGTGATGACCCGATAGCCCTGCGAGAAGGTCTTGTTCATCTCCTCGATGTAGTGTTCATCCAGCAGATTGTCTGCATCAAACACCAGAAAGGCATCGTGATATTGATTTCCGTAATCCTGCGCAATGCGGTGGAAGGCAAAATCCAGTGCGTATCCTTTGCCGACCTGCTGTGGATTGCAGCGCTCATAGACCACAGCGCCCATCTCCCGCGCGACCTGCGCGGTGTCGTCGGTGCAGTTATCCGCGACCACAAAGATGTCCACCAGCTCACGGGGATAGCTCTGCTCCTGAATGCTTCGAATCAGATTCGGCAGCACCACCCGTTCATTGCGCGCAGCAATGACCACGCCAAAGCGGTGCAAAACCGCAGGCTGCTGTGGGGTGTTGTCCTTTTTGAACAGGACAACCAGGACATATACGAATTGATACAGGTAGCATACGGTCAGAAGTACAAATACAAACAGATTGATATGCCATATGTATTCTTCCATCTCAAAAACTCTCCATTCCTTTTACAGAATTCGTATTTTAATTATACGATTATATAGTATACCATGAATATGAAAAAAAGCAACAACTTATTGTTAAATATTTTACATATTCCTAACATTTCAGCTTTTTGGAAGAAATAAAAATCCATTACAGAAAAAGAAATATGTGTTTTGACCAAAAGAAAAGGAAAGTTTTTGTCGAATCCTTTAAATGCTTTCCTGCTTTCTTTTATATTTTTGCAAATTTGGCTCGCAAGTTTTTAAATCTCTTGATAATGTGCATCATGTGGAACAGCCGCACCAGTGAAGAAACAATTAAAACCCCCACTGCCAGTGCACCGGCAATGGCAAAGGTGTGGATACCGGTTTCGATAAACTGGGAGGTCTGCCCGGAAACACAGTACTCCATCGTGTAATAGATACCGCCTCCCGGCACCAGCGGCAGGATGCCGATGGTCAGAAAACCGGTGACCGGCGCTTTGAACACCCTTGCCATCACCTCGGCATAGGCGGAAACGATGATGGTGGAAATCAGATACTGTGCCAAATCGTTGCCCAAAAAGCCGCAGGCGACATAAATCACCCAGCTGAGCATCCCGCCTGCCGCTGCTGCAATCATGTGCGGAATCTTGTGAAATTTAAAAATCACACAGAAGGACAGGCAAGCCAAAAAGGTATAGATAAATACCGGAATATGTTCACTCATTTTCCCATCTCCTCCTTTTCATCAGATTCCGGGGAAGAAGTATCGCAGGGTGGAAATTGCGATACCGGCACCCAGCGCGATACCGATGGCGACCATCAGCGACTCTACCAGCTTGATGATGCCGGCAATCAAATCGCCGCCCAGAATGTCCCTCATCACGTTGGTGATGGCAATTCCCGGAACCAGGTTCATCAGCGTGCCAATAATCATCTTGTCATAGCGGACAGTCCAGCCCATTGCCGTCGTCCACAGCGAAAACCCTGCAACCAGCGCACTGCCAAAGATGTTCTGGAAAAAGCTGTTGGTATGAAAGTTTCCCAAAAGGGACAATAATAAGAACAAAAGGATACCGATGAAGAAGGAAGCAATGCTGTCGGGAAAAAATCCGCCGTAAAACAGGGTGAAGGATGCCGAGATGGAGGCGGTAAAAAACATATTGGTCCAAAAGGAGTAATCCTTTTTATCCATGATCGCTGCCAGCTTCTGCTGGATGACCGGCAGCTCCGGTGTTTCTGCGCAGATGTGCCGGCACAGGTTGTTGAGCTGGTCGATGCGGTCAAAATCCAGACCGGAGGAGCGGTTGCGCTTGAGTCGGGTCAGTGCATGACCGGTTTCATCGTTGATGGTTACAATGATGCAGGAAGGGATGGAAAAGACCTCCGCCTCGGGAAAGCCGTATGCTTCCAGCATCCTGCGGATGGATTCCTCCACCCGGTAGATCTCCGCGCCGCTTTGCAGCAGCCTCCAGCCGATTTCTGTTGTTATTTCCAGCAATTCGTCGTTGTTCATCCGCCATCATCCTCTATTATCATAAATTAACCATATTCTTCTGCATTTTCTCAAAAGCGACGGTCAAGCCGCCAACTTTGAGTATTATAACACACTCCTCGCCTCTTTCCTACTGCTTTTTCTGCACAAACCTCCTTCTTTTGCAAAATTCTTCTCTGTTTTTTTGCTGTTTTGCCCTCGATTCACAAAAGTTTGGAAAAGCAGCATTTCTTTTTTAGAAAAAAGATGCTATAATGGATTCGCTGTGTATACTGCTTTCATCAATCTACGTCAGGAGAATTTGCTTGAACAAATACTGGAAACTGATTTCAAACACTTTGATTTTTGCCATCGGCACCTTCAGCTCCAAGGTGCTGGTGTTTCTTTTGATGCCGCTGTATACCTCAGTGCTCTCAGAAGCAGAATATGGCACGGTCGACCTGATGGTGCAGGTGGGCAACTTTTTGCTGCCGCTGGTTTCCTGTGGCATCATCAACGGTATCATCCGCTTTGGTCTGGACAAGTACTACAAAAAGAGCGACGTCTTCACCACCGGCTTTCTGACCATTCTGGGCGGATTTGGCATTCTGCTGGTGCTGGAGCCGCTGCTTTGTCATATCTCCTACCTGGGCGACAACACCATGATGATCTATGTCTTTGTGCTGATGTCCTCCATGCGCTCCCTGTGCTCACAGTTTGTGCGGGCAAAAGGGTATGTCAAGCTGTACGCCTTGGATGGCATCCTCTCCACTGCCACCACCATCTTCTTCAATGTACTGTACCTTGTGGTGCTCAAATGGGGAATCAACGGCTATATTCTGGCAATGATTTCGGCGGACACCCTTTCCACCCTCTTTTTGTTCTACCTTGCCGGTCTGCACCGGTATCTGCACCTGCGTGGATTGGACCTGCGCACCTCCAAAGAGATGCTGCGATACTCGATTCCTTTGATTCCCAATTCCATCTTCTGGTGGATCAACAACATGGCAAGCCGTTATCTGATTGCCTATTTTCTGGGCACCACCGAAAACGGTCTGTTTGCCGTCGCCTACAAAATCCCGACGGTCATCGTGCTGATGTCCAACATCTTCATGGACGCCTGGCAGATGTCCGCTGTCAGCGATGTTCCCAAAAAACGGGCGCAGTTTTTCACCCGCGTCTTTGTCTGCTACCAGGCGCTGCTGTGTACCGCCGCTTCCGGCTTGATTCTGTTCTCGAAAGTTATCACCAAGGTGCTGGTCGCCGACTCCTACTACATTTCCTGGAAATACATCCCGCTTCTGCTGATTTCGACCATTTTCTCCTGTATGTCCACCTTTTTGGGCAGCGTATATATGGTGGAGAAAAAAAGTATACTCAACTTCATCACAACCGGTGCAGGCGCTGTGCTCAACGTTCTGCTCAACCTCTTCTTTATCCCTATCTTTCAGGTCAACGGTGCTGCATTTGCCACTTTGACAAGCTATGCAGTGGTTTTTGTCCTGCGCGCACTGGACACCCACCGTTTTATCCCGATGAAATTTCACCCGATGCGTCTGACCTTCAATGTTGCTGTCCTGCTTTTGCAGGCGTTTCTGATGATTTTTGAGGTCAAGGGGTGGATTGCCTGGGAAATATTGCTGACTGCCCTGATGCTGGTCATCAATATGGGCGCGCTGTGGTCCACGGTCCGGCAGGTACTTTTTAAACGCCGCTCTCCGGCACCTTCTCCTCAAAAACACGAAAATTAAAAAAAGCCTCATCTGTCTTTATCAAAATCCAAGACAGATGAGGCTTAATTTGTAAGCGATCAGATACCCGTTATTCCCACAATATTTTAAAACTTTTTGTTTAGCAGTTTCGTTTAGCGATGGTATTCCTGAACTGCTGCTTTCAGCTCAGCCAATTCTTCTTCGCTGACCGACTCTCTGGAAATGAACGAAAGGATAAAATCCTTCGAAGAACCGGCAAAGATGCGGTTGCACAGATTTTCCAGTTCAGACTGCTGTACCTGCTGTTTGGTAACCAGCGGGGTGACAATAAAACCTGGCTCCTGTCTCTCCAGCGCTCCGCGGAGGGTCAATCTTTTAATCACCGTGTAGGTGGTGTTCTTCTTCCAGTGAAAAGCATCCAGAGAATAAGCCGCCAGTGCGGAGGCAGAGATTGGGGCATGTTCCCAAATATACTCCATCAATGGATATTCCGCTTCAGAAATTTTAACACAGTTCATTCCAACACAACCTTTCTTAGAAAAGCAATCGGGTCTATATCACTAAAATAAGCCTACCATTTTAGTTGCCCTGTGTCAATCGGTAATTGGAAAAACTTTAAAAATGTTTACAAATTCGTGGAATTTTCTTGCTTCGCTTTTGCCTATTTTTCACCTATAGGACAAAAAAATCACACATTTTTATCTTTTGCGACATTCCTCTTGTCCGATTCATGTAACAAAATCAACTATTTGGTCTTGGCAAACATCTGTACCCAGTAATAGCTTCCGCTCTCATCCTTCGCTCTGCCAAAGCCGACCTTGGTGTATTTTTCGTTTAAGATATTCGCCTTGTGACCCTTTGACTCCATCCAGGACTGCATGGTGGACTGTACGGTCTTCTGTTTTTCGTTGATATTTTCTCCCCACCAGGAGTAGCTGACGCCTGCATCATCCAGCGCTGTCTTGGATTTTTTTCCGTTTGGACGGGTGTGGTCATGGGATTGCTTGCACTCGTTTGCGCGGAGCTGTGCTGCTTTGCCGACCTTCTTGTCCAGCTCCAAAGGAGCAACTCCCGCCTTCTTACGGGCAGCGTTGACACTGTCCAGCATCTCCTGCTGCCAGCTCTCCTCGTCCTTCTCCTTGTCTTTTTTGCTTTTGGTCGTCCATTCGCCCTGTTCGGTTTTCATCCCCTCCGGCACCCTTCTCAACGCCGCATGGGTGTGGATGGGAGCAAAGGTCATCAGCATCAGCGCTGCTGCCAGCCCTGCCATTCTTCTGTTCATTCCCGCTTCTCCTCATTCATAATTTGTTTTGTTTTAGGGATATGGTTTGGCAATACTTCCATGTTAAAATAAAGTTACATTCTTCCCCATTATAAACGATTTCCCATTTCTTTTCAATCGAGCTGTTCATTTATCTTTCACTTATCAATCTGACAGGAGGTCACCCGTTATGCTCTATCAAACCAACGCTTTGAAGAACTTTTGTTTTACCGATAGTCCCCTGGACCGTGAGCAGAAAAAACAGGCAATCAAGCAGCAAGCTGCCCGACTGGAAAAGTTGCAGCTACTGGTCAAACAGAGCGCCCTTCCGGTCATTGTGCTGGTGGAAGGCTGGGGTACTGCCGGAAAGGGCAGCCGCATCGCTTCGATGATTGCACCGATGGACCCACGCTTCTTTGAGGTCATCTCGGTGCCCAGTCCCACACCCGAGGAGCTTGCCAAGCCGTTTTTGTACCGTCACATGAAAAACATCCCGGAAAACGGCAAATTTCTCTTCCTCGATTCCGGCTGGATGGACCAGACCATCCGCGAGTATCAGTCGGGCAGCTTCTCGGTCAAGGAGTACGAGCGCCGTCTGGAGGAAATCTGCGTCTTTGAACGCCAGCTGTGCGACAACGGCTACCTGTTGGTCAAACTGTTTTTGCACATCGGACAGGAGGAGCAACATAAACGCATCCAGCACCTGCTGAAAAATCCGGACACCGGCTGGCGGGTCAGCGGACACGACCACTGGCAGAGCCGTCACTATGAGCAGTGCCTTGCCGACTTTGACGACTACCTCTGCGCCACCAACCGTCCATATGCTCCGTGGCACATCATCGACTCCACCCACCGCAAGCAGTCTGAGCTGGAATGTTTGACCATCCTGTGCGATAGCCTACAGGCAGCTTTGGATGCCAAGGCGGAGGGAAAAACCATCGGCAGCCAGAGCTTCCCCGAATTTTCTCCTAACAGCCAGTCCTTCCCGCTGGTTCCGATGCCAAAACTACAAGAGGTCGCCCTTGACCAGCAGCTTGGTCGCAGCGAATACAAGGAAGCGCTCAAGCACTACCAGAAAAAGCTTGCCAAACTGCACGACCAAATCTACCGCTGGAAGATTCCGGTCATCCTTGCCTATGAGGGCTGGGACGCCGCCGGCAAGGGCGGAAACATCAAGCGCATCACCCAGGCGCTCGACCCGCGCGGATACAAGGTCATCCCCATCGCCTCTCCAAAGCCCTATGAGCTTGCCCGCCACTACCTCTGGCGTTTTTGGGAGCGCCTGCCCAAGGAAGGGCACATCGTCATCTTTGACCGCACCTGGTACGGCAGGGTGATGGTGGAGCGTCTGGAGGGCTTCTGTACCGAAAGCGACTGGAAACGAGCCTATACCGAAATCAACGAATTTGAGCAGCAGCTGACCGACTGGGGTGCTGTCGTCTTAAAATTCTGGGTACAAATCGACAAGGACACCCAGTTAAAACGCTTTGAGGACCGCCAGAACGACCCTGACAAGCAGTGGAAAATCACCGAAGAGGATTGGCGCAATCGGGAAAAATGGGATTCCTATGAGCAAGCCATCGACGAGATGCTGCAAAAGACCAGCACCCAATATGCTCCGTGGCACATCATCGAATCCAACTGCAAATACTATGCGCGCATCAAGGCGCTGGAGCTGCTGACCGATGCGCTGGAAGCAGCCATCGACAAGGCACAAAAGCAGAACAAGAAATAATCCATTCAAAAAAGACAGAGACAGCGTTGCTGCCTCTGTCCTTTTTGTTTTGTAAATTTACGCAAGCTCTTCCACGCACGCAGTCAGCAAGGCTGCGGTGTCGTTCAAGTCCTGCTGCTGAATCATTGCCGAAATCGAAGAAGGATAACGGCAGGGGATATTCAGTGCAACTACCCGCACACCGTCACCTGCGGTCTGAATCTGGCGGCTCTCATTTTTGCTGCTCGGATTCTCCAGCTGCTGGAGCGGCAGCCCTTTTTCCTCTGCAATTTGTATACATTGATTATAAGTATCCAAATCGTAATAGGTTGTCAGGTCGTGCAGACAGGTCGCCGGACCTTTTCCCAGCTTACAAGTACCTTTTCCGCCTTTTCCGTCGTCTGCCGCAATCGAGCCAATCACGATTGCCACATCAGGATGGAGAGCAAATGCCGCATTCGCTCCGCCCGAGGTCATCGCCTGTGCGCTGGTGGTGAAAACTACGTCCACATCCTTTTCCCAATCCTCACAGAGCAGCTGTGCCAGCATTGCGCAGGCTGCACGGGTCTCCATCGCCTTGCCGGTGAGATAGCCGTTGCCAAAAGCCGCTACCCCTTCCCCTGCGAAGGTGACCTGTGCGCCCAGCTTAACCGCCTGTTCGGCACTGGTTTTGGTGGAAGCGCCGATGTCGATGTACAGCTGGTCCAGCGGCATCGGGCGGTCCTGTTCCTCCCTGGTTTGCAGGTGGATTGGCTTGGTGCCGATGACGCCGATAACTTCGCCGTCGATTCGAACCGCCTTGCCCAGCACCACTCTGCTGTCGATTTCTCCGACGTTGGCAAAGCGCAGCAGACCGTCCTCCCGGATTCCGGTCAGCATAAAGCCTGCCTCATCCATGTGTGCGGTAATCATCACACGTTTTTGCGCCGGCTTCTTTCCTTTTTTGTGGCAGAGCAGGTTTCCCCTTGCATCCACCCTCCACTCGCAGTGTCCGTCGATTTTCTGAATCAGCAGCTCCCGCACCTTTTCCTCCCTGCCGGAGATTGCATCTGCCATGCACAGAGCCTCTATCAATTCAACCGGTGTTTGTGCCATTTTCTTCTGCCTCCTATGGTCTGATCTTCTGTGCAACATAAGCTGCCGCCAGTTTTGCTGTATTTTCCATATCTGCCGCGCTGATCACCTCTACCGGCGTGTGCATATACCGTAGCGGGATGCAGGTACAGGCTCCCTGTGCGCCCGCTCCCGACAGGATGATGCCGTCGGCATCGGTGCCGGTGCGGTAGCCTGCATAGACCTTGACCTGATGGGTGATGCCCTGCTCCAGTCCCACCTGCTCCATCTCCTCGGACATCTGCCGGCTCAAGATTGGGTTATGACCGACCATCGGACCTTCTCCAAGGGTTCCGCCCTGGTGGGTCTGAAGCTCCGGTGTGAGGGCAAAACTGACATCCACCGAGATGCAGTGGGTGATCGGTCCAATCGCATTGGCGCCGGTCGCTGCGCCCATGCCGCCGACCTCCTCCATGACGCTCAGCAACAGGGTGATGGAGCAGTCGGTGTCCATCTGCTTGAGCAGGCGCGCCGCTGTAATCATCGCTGCACAGCCGCAGCGGTCATCCAGCGCTTTGCTTGCCACCTTGCCCTCCAGCAGGTGCTTAAAGCTGCCAATGTAGGAGATACGGGTTCCAATCGGAAATTCCTCCTGCGCCTGCTGTTTGTCCATGCCTGCATCGACATAGAGCTGGTCCACCGTCGGATTTTTGCTCGGATCGGTCTGCTCGGAGCCGACGATTCCGCGCCGTGCACCCTTTTTGCCGTGGATAAGCACCGGAGCGGCTGTTGCCACCCTGCGGTCGATGCCGCCGCAGCGGGTCACCTTCAAAAATCCATTCTCGTCGATTCCACACACCATCAGACCGATTTCGTCCATGTGGGCTTCCAAAACAACATGCGGCTTGTCCGCACTTTCCTGTTTCACAGTACAAATCAAGCTGCCCAATGGGGTGCGTCTGACCGGACCCAAATCAGAAATTTCCTCTTCCAAAAGGTCTGCGATCGGCTTTTCATCCCCAGCAACTCCGTGGTGCTGGGTCAGCTTTTCCAATAAACGAAGGGTTTCCATCCTTCCTATTCCTCCTTTTTGTATACACCGCTGTAAATCCATCGGAATATATTTCTTTCTTCCTCGGCTTTCATCTAAATTTTACAAAACATCCATCAAAATATCAAGCCTTTTGCCGATAATTTTCCATTCTTTGTTTTTTTATTGACAAAATTTACCTCTATCTTCTATGCTAATCTCAGATAACGGTACACTCCGACCGTTCCAGACACCCCTCCTGCCATCCCCAATGAAGAATGTTTATAGATAAATTTTGCGGCAAGTAATTCCTTTCTTTCCGACTTGATACAGCTTCGTCCGGCTGACGACATACAAAATGTTCCTCCGAAATTTCCCGGATACTCAAAGTCGCCTCTCCAAAATCTCTTTTGGAGAGGCGATTTTCTTTTGCTTTGCTATTCTTCCTGGTCGTTTGCAAACTGGCTCTGATACAGCTCCGCATAGAAGCCGCCCTTTGCAAGCAGCTGTTCGTGGTTGCCTGTTTCTACAATATCTCCATCCTTCATGACAAGGATGATGTCCGCATTGCGGATGGTAGAAAGGCGGTGTGCGATGATGAAGCTGGTGCGTCCTTCGGTCAGACGGTCCATCGCCTGCTGAATCAGCAGCTCGGTCCTGGTGTCGACGCTGGAGGTCGCCTCGTCCAGAATCAAAATCTTTGGATTGGAGAGGATGGTCCTTGCGATGGTCAGCAGCTGCTTCTGACCCTGGCTGATGTTGCTTGCCTCTTCATTGAGGACCGTGTCATAGCCGTGCGGCAGGGTGCGGACAAAGTGGTCCACCTGCGCCGCCTTTGCAGCCGCTACCACCTCTTCATCGGTGGCATCCAGCCGACCAAAGCGGATGTTTTCCCGGATGGTATCGTTGTACAGCCAGGTGTCCTGCAGCACCATGCCAAAGCTGTCGCGCAGGGTGCTGCGGCTGAACTGCTTGACATCGTACCCATTGAGCAGGATCGCTCCGCCGCTGACATCATAAAAACGCATGAGCAGCTTGACCATGGTGGTCTTGCCCGCTCCGGTCGGTCCGACGATTGCCACCTTGGTGCCCGGCTGGATAATGGCGGAAAAATCGTTGATGATGGCTTTTTCCGGCACATAGCCGAAGTGGACGTGTGCAAAGTAGACCGAGCCGTCGATATTTTCTGCCGGAAGAGACGGCTGCGGGTCGGCAGTTTCCTCTTCTTCCTCCAAAAAGGCAAAGACCCTCTCTGCCGCTGCCGCTGTCATCTGCAAAACGTTGGAAATGTTGGCAATCTGGTTGATTGGCTGGGTAAACTGGCGAACATACTGGGTGAACGCCTGAATATCACCGACGGTGATGGAGCCGTTGAGGGTCAAAAATCCGCCCAGCACGCAGATGCCCACATAGCCCAGATTGCTGACAAAGTTCATCAGCGGCTGCATGGTGCTGGAGATGAACTGGCTCTTCCATGCCGCATGGTAAAGGTTGTCGTTGAGCTTTTTAAACTCCTCGATGCTGTCCTCCTGCCCGTTGAAGGCGGTGACGATGAGGTGGCTGCCGTACATCTCCTCCACATGACCGTTGACGTGTCCCAGATATTCCTGCTGTTTACGGAAAAACGGCTGGCTGCGCTTGACCACCTGTGTGACAATCAGCACGCTCAGCGGCAGGATACACAGCACCACCAGCGTCATCAGCGGACTGATGGAAAGCATCATGCACAGCACGCCGACCATCATGGTGACATTGGTGACAATCTGCGACAGGCTCTGGTTGAGTGTCTGGGTGATGGTGTCAACGTCGTTGGTGATGCGGCTGAGCACCTCGCCGTTGGAAACCCTGTCAAAATAGGACAGCGGCATCCGGTCAATCTTTTCGCTGATGTCCTTGCGCATACTGTAGCTGAGCTTGGTGGCAACGCCGGACATCACCCAGCCCTGCACATAGGTCAGCAGCGCGCTGATGAGATAGAGTGCTGCCAAAAAGAGAAGGATCTGTGCAAGCGCCGTAAAATCAATGCCGCCGGTGCCGGTCAGCATGGCGATCAATCCTTCAAACAGTTTGGTGGTTGCCTGACCCAACACCTTGGGTCCGAAGATGGAAAAGATGGTGCTGGCTGCGGCGCAAATCAGCACCAGAACGATACCGGGCAAAAATTTCTTCAAATATCCCAGCAGCTTTCCCATTGTTCCTTTAAAGTCCTTGGCTTTTTCGCCAGGCATCATTGGTCCGCGAGGTCCGTGACCTCCCATTCTTGGTCCTGCCATTATGCCAATTCCTCCTTTGAAAGCTGACTCTGTGCAATTTCACGGTAGGTGCTGCACTCCTTGAGCAGCTGCTCGTGGGTGCCGATTCCTACCACCTTACCTTCGTCCAGCACCACAATCTGCTCGGCGTGCATGATGGTGGAAACACGCTGGGCAACAATCAATACCGTCGCGTCTTCGGTATATCCCTTCAGCGCCTTGCGCAGCTTGGCGTCGGTCTTAAAGTCGAGCGCGGAGAAGGTGTCGTCAAAGATATAGATCGGCGCCTTTTTGACCAGTGCACGCGCGATGGACAGTCTTTGCCGCTGTCCGCCCGAAACGTTGGTTCCGCCCTGGCTGATCGGTGTATCGTAGCCCTGCTCCAGTTCGCCGATAAATTCGGACGCCTGTGCCACCTGTGCGCTTTCCTCCAGCTGCTGCTGGCTGGCGCTGTGGTCCGCATAACGCAGGTTGGAAGCAACGGTGCCGGAAAACAGCATACCTTTTTGCGGAACATAGCCAATCTTGTCGCGCAGCTCCTGCTGGGGAATCTCTCGTACATCCACTCCGTCGATGGTAATGCTGCCCTGCGAAACGTCATAAAAACGAGGAATCAGGTTAATGAGGGTGGATTTGCCCGAACCGGTCGAGCCGATAAAGGCTGTGGTCTGTCCGGGTTTTGCCGTAAAGGAGATATGCTCGAGAACATCCGTTTCTGCTCCGTCGTAGCGGAAGGATACATCCTTAAACTCCACCAGACCTTTCGTCTGTTCCATGTGTTTTGGTGCGGACGGGTCTTTGACGGAATTTTCTGTGGAAAGCACCTCATAGATACGCTCGGCGGAAACCGATGCCCTTGGCACCATAATAAACATCATGCTGATGAACAAAAAGCTCATGATGACGTGCATGGCATACTGGATAAACGCCATCATATCGCCCACCTGCAAATTGCTCTGGGCAATCTGTTTGCCACCAAACCAGACAATCAGCAGTGAGATGCCGTTCATCACCAGTGTCATGGCAGGCATCATAGTCGCCATTGCACGGTTGACAAACAGGGTGTTGCCGACCAGGTCGCGGTTTGCCGCATCAAAGCGCTTCTGCATAAAGTTCTGGTTTGCAAAGGCGCGCACGACCATCATGCCGGATAGCTCCTCGCGGCTGACCAGGTTCAGGCGGTCCACCAACTTCTGCATCTTTTTAAAGCGAGGCAGAGCGACGCTGAACAAAATCAGAATCAAACCCAGCATGATCACCAGCGCCAGCGCCAACACCCACGCCAGGCTGACACACTTGGACAGACCCATAATTAAGCCTCCGAAGCCCATGATAGGCGCAAAACAAAGCATACGCAGCCCCATGCTCAAGAAGTTCTGGATTTGGGTGATGTCGTTTGTGGAGCGGGTAATCAGCGAGGCGGTGGAGAACTGGTCCATCTCACTGTTGTTGAAATAGGTAACGCGGGTAAAGACATCCCGACGCAGGTCCCTGCCCACACCGGCACCCAATCTGGACAGGCAGAAGCCTGCGCCGATCGCACAGCCGGTCAGCAGAATGGTCAGTCCCAGCATCTTGATGCCGTCCCCGATGATGTAGCCGGTCTGGATGGCATCGGTATCTGCGCCCAGCGCCCGATACAGGCTCTTGACCAGCACCGGACCGGTCTGGGAGATCATGCTCTCCGGTGTGACTGCCGCAGTTTCGACCGCCTGCTGCACCTGCTGCGGGTCGAAGGCTGCCGATGCCTGTGCCAGCATGGCAATATCCAAAGTGCTTCGCACTGTGCTGCTCGAATCCTGTGCAGCGTTTTGCTGCATCATGCCTTCCAAAAACTGCACCAGCGCATAGGAGGCGCGGGAGAATACCCCTTCGATCTCCTCACTGTGCTCGCCGGTCAGGGCAAAGTCGCCCTCCTTCAGATTCGGGTAGGTCTTTTGCAGCTGTGCAAGCTGTTCGCCTTCATCCAGCTGCAAATAATGGTCTGCAACCAGCTGCCGCTCCTGTTCGGACATAAAGCGCTGCATCAGCTGCATACTCTGCGTGTTGATTGCCTCCGGGGAAGCATAGGTGATGCCGCCCTGCTGCAAACCAACGTTGACGATGTCGCTCATGTAGTTTGGCAGCGTCAGCTCCAGCATCGCCTGCCCGAACAGCAAAATTACCGCTCCCAGCAGCAAGGCGATGTACGGTTTTAAGTACTGCTTTAATTTCAGCATTCTTCTTTCATTCCTTCCATTTATAATTGGTTAAAAGGTATCCTCTTGTTCGTCGCTCATCCCTTCCAAAATCTGTGCCAGCTGCTCGAGCACACGAAAGGTCAGCCGGGTGTCCTCTTCTCCCAGCTGTTCCATGATAAAGTTCATCTTGCTGACCAGATTTTGAAAGGAGCTGTCCAACAGCTGACTTCCGGTGGGTGTCAGACGAATCCATGTGGTCCTGCGGTCCTTCTGGTCGGACATCCGCTGCACATATCCCATTCCCTCCAGCTTGCTGATGCGCTGACTCAGTGCCGGCATACTCTGATTCATTATTTTTGCCAGCTCCGATAAGGTCATCGGCTCAAACGGGTCACGGTTTCTGCACTCCTTGTCCTCACAGGGTCTTTTTCCGCCGTGTCGCAGCGCCAGCAGAGTGCCAAACTGGGACTTGCTGATCTCCGGTTTTGGGGTGAACACCGTCCACGCCCGGCGCATCCGGTCCATTAACTGGAACAGCTGCATCGACCGCAATTGTTTTTCCTCCATTTTTTTCTCCTTTCCGACTATTTATTTAATCAAGACAATTATGCTACTTAAGTATTTTAAGTCAATATTTTTGCATTGTCAAGATTCATTTTGTATCTTCATATTTTCTTAAAAAAATGATAAAAATTTTGCAATTTCCTCTACAGCGCAAAAAAGCAACAGGGACTGCTGTCCCTGCTGCCTGCCATTTCAAATTATGCTTTAGGCAAATACCTGCTGTCCAAAGCGTTCCTGCATTTCCTGCTCCTCCTGGTAGTACTTTGCCTGTGCCTGCCACATCTGGTAATATCTGCCCTGTTTTGCCATCAGCTGCTCGTGGCTGCCGATTTCGCAGATACCGCCCTTTTCAAAGACGGCGATAGTATTACAGAAGCGGCAGCTGCTCATCCGGTGGGAGATATAGACCGAAGTCTTATCGGACACCAGTGAATCAAATCGGGAGTAGATTTCATATTCGCTGATTGGGTCAAGCGCAGAGGTCGGTTCATCCAGGATGACAAACGGCGCATCCTTGTACAGTGCGCGGGCAATGGCAATCTTCTGCGCTTCTCCGCCGGAAATCTCTACCCCGCTCTCTCCGCTTTGATATAAAACGGTCCTGAGTCCCTTTGGCATCGCCTGCACCCGCTGCTCCACGCCCGCCTTCTCCAGACAATCCCATACCTTTTCGTTCTCATACCGGGTGCTTGCCGCTACGTTCTGTCCCAGTTCAAAGGAGAACAGGTGAAAATCCTGGAACACCACCGAAAACAGGCTCTGATACTCCTGATAGTCATACTTTTTGATGTCGATTCCGTTGAGTAAAATCTCTCCTGCGGTCGGATCGTACAGACGGCAGAGGAGCTTGACAAAGGTGGTCTTGCCTGCACCGTTGAGTCCCACCAGCGCCAGCTTGTCGCCCACCTTCAGCTTGAAGGAAAGATGGTCGAGGATCAGGCGGTCGCTGCCCGGATAGGAAAAGCAGACATCCCGAAATTCTAGCTCATAGTCGTTGTCATCCCTCTTTTCGACCGGCAGGGTCCCCTCGTACTTGTGATTTTTCAGCGCATAAAACTCCGTATAACATTCCATCTTTTTGGCATAGATATTCAGATTGCTCAAATCGACCAGAAGAGCAACGAACGACTGCTGGAAATTGACGAGGGCAGAAACATACATCAGCACACTTCCCACGCTGATGACACCCAGCAGCGCCTTGACACCCACCAGCAGATAGAAGACGACCGCCGCCAGCTGGCTGACCAGAATGACCCTGCCGCCGTACTTCTTTTCCGCGTTGGTCTGGCTGCGGATAAAGTACATCACGCCGTCCGACCATTTTTCCAACTGCTCAAGAAAGAGGTCGGACAGGTGGTAGGAGCGGATGTCCTTGCCGGTCTGGTAGTTGGTCGATTGATAGTAGAAGTATCGCGCCCTTCGGTTGTACTTCATCGACTGTTCAAAGTCTTCCTTGATCAGCTGTTCCTTCTGCTTGACACTTTTCAGAGAAGCAAAGATGGAAAAAGCCAGCAGCGCCAGCATCAGCACCGACACCAGCGGAGAGGAAAACAGCCATACCAGCTCCCCTTTGCCGCGGATGAGCGGTGTGACAAACAGCGGAGCGACCATGACGGCTGCGTACACCACCGACACCAGTCCTTTGACACTGTTGCCCAGCGGTCCGAGCAGCAGATTCAGCCCGCCCATGTTGTTGACCTCTTCAAACATACGGACCAGGTCCTGCACCCGGGTCTGCTCCATCTCCTGATAATCCAACTGAAGCGCCTTCTTGGCAAACGCCTCCGCATCCAGCAAAAACAGTTCCTTGGGTCCTTTTTCCACCCAATCCAGCAGAGCGACCAGCATCGAACAGACAAAATTTAAACCGACCATCCAAAATACAATCTGCATCATCTGCTCTGCCGGCGTTTTCAAAATCAATCGGTCAAGAATCAGCGCAGAGCAGACGATATTGATAAAGGGACGCAGCGCCTCCAGAATGTTTCTTGCCAGCACGCACGGAATCAGCCCATGGTCCAGCGAATGAATAAACTTGACAATCGAGATGACCTGCGGGTCAATCACCCGCTGCCAGAACGGTTTTTTAGAAGATTTCATCCGGTCTGCCTCCCAACTTCTTCTGATAGTAATATGCCTGATATTCAAACATCTTTGCGTACTGTCCTCCCTGCTGCATCAGCTGCTGGTGGGTCCCGTCCTCGAGAATCTTTCCGTTTTCCAGATAGACCACCCGGTCACAGAACTGGGTGCTGGACAGGCGGTGGGAGATGAACACCGACGTCTTACCGCCAATCAAGCTGTTGTACCGCTCATACAGATCCGCCTCTGCCAGCGGGTCCAGCGCAGCGGTCGGCTCATCGAGCACCATGACCGGCGCATCCTTGTACAGTGCGCGGGCAAGCATCAGCTTTTGCACCTCGCCTCCCGAAAGGCTTTCTCCATCGCTGTACAACTCCTTGGAGTAATGGGATTTTACTCCGTTTGGCATCGCCTGCACCCGCTCCCACAGACCGGCGCGTTCCAGCGACTGCTGTACCCGCCGGTGGTCCATCTGCGCTTCGTTGCAGCACGCCACATTTTCTTCGATGGTGGAAGCCAGCAAAAACGGTTCCTGGAACACGGTGCCAATCTGTGCAAAATATTCCTCGTGCGGAATGGAGGAGATGGGTCTGCCGTCCAGCAGGATTTCTCCGCTGTCCGGTCGGTACAAGCCGGCAAGCAGCTTGACCAGCGTGCTTTTGCCCGCTCCGTTGAGTCCTACCAGCGCCACCTTTTCCCCTGCGTGGATGGTCAGGTCCAGATGCTCGATGGTGGGTCGGTCGCTTTCCGGGTAGGTAAAGGTGACGTCCCGAAATTCGATGGTGGGTGCCTGCCCGCTCGGTTGACTTTGCACCGGCTGGCTGACTTCCTCGCCATACCCGTCGTCCATCTCCAGATAGTAGCGCATATATCCCATCTGGACGCTTGCCAGACGCAGATAAGAAAAGTTTTGAATCATCTCGGTCAGCCAGGTCGTAAAGCCCGCTACAATCCCGACCGAGAAGGTAAATTCCGACAGGCTGATCTGATTTTCCAGCACCTGCGAAATCAAAATGCCATAAGCGGTCAAATCCCGCAAAATCAAAAACAGATTGTTGGAAAGGTCCATCAGCTTGACCCGTCCCCATTTGTTCTTGAAGATGCTTCTGGTTTGGTCGTTCAGCTCCTTGAGACGCTCAGGGAACCAGTTTTCGATGGCATACATGCGGATGTCCTTTGCGTTTTCAATCTGGCTGCAATAGCGGTAGACCATTGTGCGCTGTGTCCGCAGCTCCTCCTCCTGCTGTCGATGCTCCTTCTGGTAGCGGTAGGAAAAGCGCTCCAGCAGCAGACAGCACAGGCTCATCGCCGCTAAAATCACCAGAATCTTCGGATGGATGCTGCCGATAAAGCCGGCATAGAGCAGCAGACCCAGCAGGTTATAAAGAAACAGCGGCGTCTTGGAAAAAATCTGCCCAATCCCCCAGTTGTCTCCGTTGATTGCCCAAAAGGCGTTCTGCCGCTCGACCTGTTTTGCGTGTGGCTCGATGTTCTGGTAGCCGGTGGTGGTAATTTTTTTATAATACTGCATCGTCAGGGTCCGGTTTCGGCACTCCATTGTATAGTAGGCAAGGTTCTGGTTGAGCACATTCTGTCCCCACTTGAGCAGCAGCATCACCATGCCCACCGCTGCCACCGCCGCTGCAAATCCGGCAAGGTTTTGCTTTTCCAGCATCGCCACAATCATCGCGGGCAGCAGGTTGCCGGTCAACGGAAACAGCACCGATACCAGCACCGTCAACGGCAAAAGCAGGCGGGTGATGGGGTATTCCCGAAACAGCATCCCATAGGCATACCGCAGGTTGCTGATGATTGCGCCGTCCGGCTGAGACTGTCGTTGTTTTTCCTTCATTCTTCATTCCTCCCTTTGCCTGTATCATAGCATAAATCGGGGACAAAAAAACAATTCGTGCACGAACGGTCGTTTTCCGTGCACGAATTGTCATCCCACCGCCGCTTTTCCTTACAGCGGCAGCATGATTTCGGTGGCAAAGACCCCCGGCTCATTTTTGCGATTGATAAATCCGCCGTACTTTTCCACCGTGTTGTTGATTCGCTTAAGCCCGTGTCCGTGGTTCCCGCGCTTGGTGGTGATGTACTCCTCGTCCAGCTTGCGCACCAGTTCTCCGGTGGCGTTGGTCACCGAGATGTACAGCTGTTTTCTAAAGATTCCGATGTACAGCCGCAAAAACCGTTGCTCCACCGGCAGCTGCTCGCACGCTTCCACCGCGTTGTCAATCAGGTTGCCCAGCAGCACGCACAGGTCAATATCGCTGACCGAGAGCTTGGGCGGCACCGTCGCTTTATAATGCAGGCTGATCTGCTGCTTTTGCGCATAGGAAAGCTTGGAATTTAGGATAGCATCCAGCGAGACGTTGCCCGTTTCCACCAGTTGCTTGATGCTGTCCAGGTCCTGCTCCAGCCGTCCCAGATATTCCTGGGCAAGCTCGGTTTGACCCATGCTCAACTGTGCCTTGAGCGCCTGCAGATGGTTATGGTAGTCGTGCCGCCAGCCGCGCATGGTCATATACAGTCCCTGTACCTCCTCCACCTGCTTGGCGACCACCTTGTTCTGGTATTCCATCATGCTCTGCTCGTAGCTTTTGCGCAGAAAGTTCTGGTTATTTTCCGACAGGAAAAAGATTGCCGTTGCCAGCAGTGAAAACGTCCAGCTGCCCTGTGCGGCTGTCCCGTTTTGGTTTAACAGGCAAAGTCCGACCTGCACCAGAACAAACAGAGCAGCAAACCTGAGCGAGACGCGGTTGCTGCCCAGGCGGTCGCCCAGATGCACCAGCAAAAAGGCAGTGATGCACACCACCGGCAGTGAAAGCCATCCGTACCCTGCCAAAGCGCCTGCTGCTCCAAGAGCTGGCAACAGCAGGGCAGCTGCCAGCCAACGCCAGCCGCGCTGCCGAAACAGCTGCACGGCAAGATACCCTCCCACCGCTGCGGTACATCCAAGCTGTACCGCCAGCAGCACCGTCGATTGGCTCATTCCAGCATCTCCTTTCTGTAGTAGAGGATAAACTGTTCGTTTAAATTTTTATAGGCTCCGCGCGAGACCGGCACTGTCAAACCGGTATCCAGTGTACATTCGGTGCGGCTGATGCGCAAAAGGTGCGCTAAATTGACATAAAAGCTGCGGTGGCTCATCACAAAGCTGTCGCCCAAATGCCCGGCAAGGGAGGACAGGCTCGCTTTCTGCTGGAGCTGTCCTGTGGTGGTGTGGAAAATCAGGTAATGTCCCTGCGCTTCGATGGCGGCAATCTGTGAAAGGTAAAGCTTTTTCTTTTCGTCGGCGCAGTTGAGAATCAGACTTGGCTGCTCCTGTAGATTCTGCCGCGCAAGGTCCAGCAGTTCAAACACCTTTTCCTGCTGCATCGGCTTGAGCAGATAGCGCACCGCCTGTACCTCGTAGCCTTCAAACACATATCAAAAATGCCAGCGTCACCCGCTTATCCTGCGCCCGCAGCTGCCTTGCCAGCGTGATGCCGTCCATCCCACCCATCTGGATGTCCAGAAGGATGAGGTCAAAGGCAAGCTCCTGGGCTTCTGGCTGACCGACCTCAAACAGCAGCTGCTCGGCGCTGTTATACAGCTGAAGCTCTGCCGCTTCCCCTCTTTGCTCCGCCCAAGCGGCAGCCATCCGTTCAAACTGGCTGCGGGTGGAGGCTTCGTCGTCGCAAAAACAGATGCGCATCCTGTTTTTCCCCCTCTATTTCTTTGATTGGATTGGCGTTAGAATCAGCCGAAGATAGCGGTGCTCCCGTGCATCGGTGTGCTCCAGGGCATCTTCCACCGCATAGCCCGCCTGCTCATAATCCTGCACGCACAGCAGGTCCTCGGGTCGGATTGCCGGATTATCCTGCGGACAGCGGACAAAGCCGTTGAGCCAAAGCTTTCCCCCCGGCAGCAGATGTTCCCGCAGGCGGTCGGCAGCAGCCGCACTCAGTCGATAGTGGTTGCACAAAATCAAATCATAGCTGCCCAGCTGCTCCACTGCGTTCGGGTCGGATAAATCCATCTGCTTTGTATGCAGGCACAGATTTTGGCGGCTGGCAAAGCGGTTTAACCGCTGCAATGCCGTCGGGCAAAAATCGACCGCCTCCACCTGCATCCCCAGTTGTGCCAGATACAAAGCGTTCCTTCCGTCCCCGCACGCCAAATCCAACAGGTGCGGTCCGGTCTGCATTTTCTTCATGTCCTCCACCAGGATGGCTTCCGGCTGCATCGGAGCATCGCTTCGGGCAGCAAACCGCTGATGCCAGAATTCTTTTCCTCCCATATATTCCATCGCTTTATTCTCCTTCTCTGTTCAAAGCTTCCAGCGTCATCCGTTTATCCTGCTCGGTCAGCTTGCGCAGCACCCGACAGGGATTTCCTACGGCAACCACTCCTGCGGGAATATCCCGCGTCACCACGCTGCCTGCTCCAATCACACTGCCGGCGCCGATGGTCACCCCGCCGCAGACCACGCTGTTTGCTCCAATCCACACATTTTCCTCCAATGTGATAGGTGCCGAGGTGCCAATACCCTCTGCTCGCTGCTGTGGGTCGAGCGCGTGTCCTGCGCAGGCAAGGCAGACGCCCGGCGCGATAAAGGCGTTGGCTCCGATGTGGACCGGAGAGGTGTCCAGAATGACACAATTATAATTGATGACCGTCAGCCCGTGGGTGTGGATATTGAATCCATAGTCGCATCGAAAGGACGGCTCGATGAAGGTCAGCGGGTGGCAGCTGCCCAGCAGTTCCTGCAACAGCTGCGCACGTTCCTGCTGCTGGTGTGGTCCTGTCTGGTTGTATTGCCAGCAGAGGGTCTTGGCTTTCTGCTGCAGCCGGGTAGGCATATCGGTGTGTCGAGAACAGTAGGGTGTGTTCTGCTGCATTCTCTGTAAAAAATCCATCGTTTGTTCTCCTATTCTGTTTATAGAATCCTTTTTTTCTGTCTATTATAACACAGTTTTTCTACTGTTTCAGCGATTTTATTTTTGTCGTTTTTCTCGTTTCCTTTCTCTTTTTGCGGTATGGAAAAGATTTCGCCTGCTCAAAGCGAAAATTGCTCTTGCCTTTTTTTAAATTATATAGTATAATACAAAGGCATGATTTAATAAGATCGCTTATCTGTTTGGCAGGGCTGTACCGGAAGACCGAACGTGTTTTTTATCATGCGGAGATGTTGGTCCTGTGCGACAGGACTCCATGAACCATGTCAGGCGGGGAACCGAGCAGCATTAAGTGGAAGTTTCTGTGCGCCGCAGGTAACCTGCATTTCCGTATGATCAAGGACATGTTCCACGCTTTGGTGTGTCCTGCCTTTTTCGAATCATTGCACAGGAGGGTCAGCAGGATGTATCAGGCACTGTACAGAAAATATCGTCCCAAAAACTTTGACGAGGTCGTAGGACAAGAGCACATCACTTCGGTGCTCAAGCAGGAGATTGCCAGCGGACGCATCGGTCACGCCTATCTCTTCACCGGCTCCCGCGGCACCGGCAAGACCTCCTGCTCCAAAATCATCGCCAAGGCGGTCAACTGTCCCCATCAGCAGGACGGCAATCCCTGTGGGGTCTGTGATATCTGCCGCGGCATCGACGACGGCTCCATCCTCGACGTCACCGAGATTGACGCTGCCAGCAACAACGGCGTGGACAACATCCGCCAGCTGCGCGAGGAGGCAAACTTCACCCCTGCTGTCACAAACTACCGCGTTTACATCATCGACGAAACCCATATGCTCAGCACCGGCGCCTTCAACGCTCTGCTCAAAATCATGGAGGAGCCGCCCGAGCACGTCATCTTCATCTTGGCGACCACCGAGGTCCACAAGATTCCCGCTACCATCCTCTCCCGCTGCCAGCGGTTTGACTTTAAGCGCATCAGTCCGCAAGTCATTGCCCAACGGGTCATCGAGGTCTGCCAGCGGGAAAATATCGACATTCAGCTGCCGGCTGCCGAGCTGATTGGACGGCTTGCCGAAGGCGGAATGCGCGATGCACTTTCTCTGCTGGATGTCTGCCGCAGCAGCTCGGAGCAAATCACCGTCGAGCAGGTGCGGCAAAGCGCAGGACTTGCCGTTTCCGATTCGCTGTTTGCCATCGGCGACGCCGTTTTGGCGCAGGACATACCCGCTGTGTTGCAGGAGATTGACCGGATGTTTGCAAACTCGGTCGATTTCGAAAAGATGTGCGTCCAGCTGATTTCCCACTACCGCGGTCTGATGATGGCAAAAGCCCTCAAGGACCCCGAAAATTTTGTGCCGGGACTTTCCCAGGACAAAGAGGCTTTGACCAAACAAGCTTCCCGTTATTCGATGGGACAGATTTTATATTCGCTGACGGTGCTGCAGGACACCCTTTCCCGCATGGGAAAGACCACCCAAACCCGCACTGAGCTGGAGATGGCGGTCATCCGTCTGACCAATCCGGCATCCGACCGCTCGCTCGATGGCATCCTTGCCCGCTTAGACCGGCTGGAAATGCAACTCAAAAGCGGGTTGGCAGCAGCTGCCGCAGCTTCGGCAAATCCGGCAGCCGTATCGGCACCGGCTGCATCCAAACAGCAGGCTGTGCTTGCACAGCCTACTGTTTCTGCAAACTCCGATGCACCTGTGGACCCACCGGTGCCGACGGTCAGCAAAAAGGAAGCAGTCCCGTTTGAGCCTTGGTCGCAGGTGCTGGAGGCGCTGCGCCATTCCAACACCGCTCTGCACGGCGCACTGGTCAACACCCAGGCGTACCGCTATCAGGAGATTGTTTTAATCGACTGCGACGACCCATTCTTTTTAGAGATGATTCGCTCCAACGATTATGCAAAAAAATCCATCCATCAGGCGCTGATTGCCGGAAGCGGAAGGGACTGGCGGATCGGTCCGTTTAAAAAGGAGCAATACCACACCGCGCAGGACGACCCGATGGAGGACATCCTTGCCAGCGCACAGCAGCTGGGGGTGGACATCTCCATCGAAAACTAAAGCAGATCAAGGATAGCTGTGACTTTACACACCTATTTTTTGAGATAGAAAAAGACTTCGGGCATCCTTTGTCCGAAACCCAAATAGGAGGAACTAAAAATGAAAGCTAGACTTCCAAGAGGCATGGGCGGCGGCCCACAGAACATGCAGGCAATGGTAAAACAGGCGCAGAAGATGCAGGAAGAGATGGAAAAGGCACAGGAAGAGCTCAATGAGCGCGAGTACACCACCTCTGCCGGCGGCGGCATGGTAGAATGCACCATCAACGGCAAAAAAGAGCTGATTGCTCTGAACATCAAAAAGGAAGCTGTTGACCCGGACGATGTTGAAATTCTGCAGGATATGATCATCGGCGCTGTAAACGAAGCCATCCGCAAGGCTGAGGAAGTTCATGCCGCTGAGATGGAAAAGATCACCAACGGTCTTTCCCTGCCGGGCATCTTTTAATCGATGAAATATGATGTCATGCCGCTGACCCGCCTAATTGAGCAGTTTGCCCGCCTTCCGGGCATTGGACGCAAGACGGCTCAGCGGCTTGCTTTTTATGTGCTGAATATGCCGCATGACAAGGCAAAGGAGTTTGCGGACACCATCCTGGAGGCACATGAAAAGATTCGTCCCTGCGCGGTCTGCCAGAATCTGACCGACCGCGAGGTCTGCCAAATCTGCTCGGACCCTGCCCGCGACCACAGCATGATCTGTGTCGTGGAAGGTCCGAGGGATGTCCTGGCAATCGAGCGCACCAAGGAATACCAGGGACTGTACCACGTCCTGCACGGATTGATTTCCCCGATGAACCAGAAGGGACCGGATGACCTGACCATCCGGCAGCTGCTCGAGCGCATCCAGCAAGGCGGCGTACAGGAGGTCATCATGGCAACCAACCCGACTGTCGAAGGAGAAACCACCGCCATGTACATCGCGCGGCTGCTCAAACCCCTCGGGCTCAAGGTGACCCGACTGGCATCGGGCATCCCGATGGGCGGCAATCTGGAATATGCGGACGAGGTCACCCTCTTCCGCGCATTGGAAGGAAGACAGGAATTATAATCCCCTTCCTGCTCTGCAAAATCATACAGAATCAAAAAGGCTGTGAGGAAACATTTCCTCACAGCCTTTTTGATTCCATTTTTCTCTTCCTCGTATCAAATGTTTATTTATACTGTATTTTTTTCGCCTATCCCCCCCTATTTCTTGTGTTTGTTGTGTAAAAATTATATAATTGCAGGAAAAGTTGAATATTGTTTGTGCAGCTTACCTCTTTACTTTTTTAAAAATAAATGTATAATAATAACATAATTTTTAATAAAAATTCATATCACATCTGAGGAGGACACACATTATGAAAAATTTTAAAAAACTGTTGAGCATCGCTCTTGGCACCGCTCTTATGATTACCACCATGACCGGCTGCGGTTCTTCTCAGAACCGTCTGGACAAAATCAAAGAATCCGGCAAACTGGTACTGGCAACCAGCCCGGACTTTGCTCCTCTGGAATTTGAGGACCTGAGCAGCGGCGAGAAAAAATACGTCGGCTCGGACATCGAGCTTGCAAAATACATCGCTGAAAAGCTGGGCGTAGAGCTGCAGGTCAGCGCCATGGACTTCAGTGCCGTACAGGCTGCCATCCCTTCCGGTCAGGCAGACATTGCCATCGCAGGCTTTGCAAAGACCGAAGAACGTGAAAAGAGCATGGAGCTTTCCCACGCCTTTAACATCGACGGCGAGCAGACCGGTCAAAGCGTACTGGTAACAAAGGGCAAGGGCGGCGAGTACACCAAAGCCGAAGATTTTGCAGGCAAAAAAATCGGCGCGCAGAACGGCTCTTTGCAGTACAATCTGGTTACCGGTCAGCTGCCGGAGGACGTTGAGATCGTTCCGGTCGGCAGCCTCAATGACGGCGTACTGATGCTGGAAACCGGTAAGATCGATGCCCTCGCTTCCGACGTCAGCAACGCTGAGCTGCTGATGGAAAGCCACACACAGATCGAGCTGACCGACTTCATGTTCGAATATGAGAGCGAAGGCAACGTAGCCGCTGTTAAAAAAGGCGAGACCGAGCTGATTGAAGCCATCAACGAAATCATTGACGAGGTCAATGAAAAGGGTCTGTACCAGCAGTGGAAGGACGAAGCAACCGAACTGGCAAAATCTCTTGGCATCGAAGTTGCTGAATAAGCTGCACAAACAACTGGGAGGAACGTATTTTGGTTATCTTTAATAATATCATCCTGATTCTGGAAAAATACTGGGGACTGTTCCTGCAGGGCATCGGGGTCACCCTGATGCTCAGTGCCATTGCAGTTGTCTTCGGTATCCTGATTGGCTCTCTGCTGGCGCTGATGCGTCTGAGCAAATTCCACATCGGACGCTTCCGTCCGTTGGACTTTATCGCCACCATCTATGTTGAAATCATCCGTGGCACCCCGCTGCTGCTTCAGCTGTACTTTTTCTTCTTCCTGCTGCCGATGATGATTCCGGCTCTGGAAACCAGCGCACAGTTTTCCATCACATTGGCACTGTGTTTAAACTCCGGCGCTTACGTCGCCGAGGTCATCCGTGCCGGTATCAGCGCGGTGGACAAAGGTCAGACCGAAGCTGCCCGCTCGCTGGGACTCAACTCCCGTCAGACGATGCTCAAAATCGTCTTCCCGCAGGCGGTCAAAAACATCCTGCCTGCTTTGTGCAACGAATTTGTTTCCATCATCAAGGAAACCTCTCTGGCATCCACCTTCTTCGTCGGCGATTTGATGACCACCTACAAAACCATCAACGGTGTCACCTATCTGTCCATCGAGCCGCTGATTATCGTCGGTATCATCTACTTCCTGCTGACCTTCACCCTGTCCAAAGGAATCGCTGTACTGGAAAGGAGATTAAAAACAAGTGACTAATTCCAATTATCTGATCGACGTTTCCGATCTTCATAAAAGCTTTGGGGAGCTTCAGGTCCTCAAGGGCGTCAGCGAACACATCTCCAAAGGAGAAGTCGTTTCCATCATCGGTCCGTCCGGCGGCGGCAAGAGCACCTTTCTGCGCTGCCTGAACCTGCTGGAGGTACCCGACAGCGGACACATCTTCTTTGAAGGAGAGGACATCACCGCAAAGGGTGTTAACATTGACCTGCACCGTCAGAAGATGGGCATGGTGTTCCAGCACTTCAACGTCTTCCCGCACATGACCGTCGGTGAAAATGTCACCATGGCTCCGGTGCTGCTGGGCAAGAAAAAGCAGGCAGAAGCCACTGAGATGGCAAAAGAACTGCTCAATCGTGTTGGTCTGCTGGAAAAATATAACGAGTATCCGCAGAGATTGTCCGGCGGTCAGAAACAGCGTCTTGCCATCGTGCGCGCACTGGCAATGGAACCGGATGTTATGCTCTTTGACGAGCCGACCTCCGCACTCGACCCTGAGATGGTCGGCGAGGTACTCAACGTTATCAAAAACCTGGTTAAAGAAGGGATGACCACCGTCATCGTTACCCATGAGATGGGCTTTGCCCGCGAGGTTTCCGACCGTGTCTTCTTTATGGACGGAGGCATCCTGGCTGAAAAAGGCACTCCCGAGCAGATTTTCTCCCATCCGCAGAACCCAAGAACACAGGAATTCCTGAGCAAGGTCCTTTACTAAACAACTTTTACGCTCCCGAAAATTCTTCCGCTTTGTACCGAGCCGGTCGATTCGGGGGCGTTTGCTCTAAACTGATTGTAACAAAAGGGGTGTTTATGATGTCTGATAAACAAAAATATCTGCAAACCATCGAGGAAAATGCGTCGCTGTTTACCGACGTTTCCGACCAGATTTGGGACTTTGCAGAGCTTTCGCTGATGGAATTCCAGTCCGCCAAGCTCTACTGTGAAGTCCTTGCCAAAGAAGGCTTTACCGTAGAAACACCGATTGCCGGCATCGAAACCGCTTTCAAAGCCAGCTATGGCAGCGGCAAGCCGGTCATCGGCATCCTGGCTGAGTATGACGCGCTGACCGGTCTGTCCCAGCAGGCAGGCGCTGTCGAGCGCAAAGAGGTGGTCAGCGGCGGCTGCGGTCACGGCTGCGGTCACAATATGCTGGGTGCAGGCTCGCTGGCAGCTGCTTTTGCCATCAAAAAATATCTGGAGGACGGACACAGCGGCACCATCATCTTTTATGGCTGCCCCGGCGAAGAGGGCGGCGCTGCCAAAGCCTTTATGGCGCGCGACCGCATCTGGGAGGAGCTGGACGCTGCTTTGACCTGGCACCCGGACGATGTCAACCAGGTCACCTCTGGCACCTGCAACACCTGCATCCAGACCGAATACAAGTTCACCGGCATCGCTTCCCACGCCTCCGGCAGTCCTGAGTTTGGACGCTCGGCGCTGGATGCCGTAGAGCTGATGAACGTCGGCGTACAGTTTTTGCGCGAGCATATGCCGCAGGAGGCAAGAATCCACTACGCCATCACCGATGCAGGCGGCAACTCCCCGAACGTGGTACAGCCGCACGCACAGGTTTTGTACATGGTGCGTTCCCAGCTTGCCAAGGATGCTCTTGCCCTGCAGGAGCGGGTGGACAAGATTGCGCAGGGCGCTGCCATGATGACCGAAACCACTGTGAAAAAACGCTTCATCGACGGCTGCTCCAACACCGTACCGAACAAGGTGCTCGAACAGCTTTTGTACAAAAACTTTTCCGAAATCGGCGTTCCGCAGCACACCGAGCAGGAAATTGCCTATGCACAGCAGATCATCGCATCCTATGAGATGCCAAACGACCACCTGCCCGGCAATGCCTGCGACGAAAGCGAAGAGATTGCCGCCTATGTGGACAAAGTAAGCCAGCATGGAACGGTACCGCTCAACGATTTCCTGGTGCCGTACCTCTTCAGCACCAAGCAGCGCGCCGGTTCCACCGACGTAGGCGACGTCAGTTGGCTGGTTCCAACCGCCCAGATCAACACCGTCACCTTCCCTTCCAAGGCACCAGGTCACAGCTGGCAGAATGTTTCCTGTGGCAGAACTTCCATCGGTCACAAGGGTCTGCTGACCGCCGGAAAGGTGCTGGCAGCCACTGCCATCGACCTGTTTGAGCAGCCACAGCTGCTGGAGCAGGCAAAGGAAGAATTTTCCAAGCGCGCTGCCGGCGGCTACTTCTGTCCGGTCCCGGAGGATGCGGTTCCAACCGTAGTCGGCGGACAGTTCTAACTCAATCACATATTTCTTTGACCGGCTGTACCTGACCCAAAGGTACAGCCGGTCTTTTTTTCCTTTCTGAACAACATCCGCCAGAAATAGCTGTGCAAAAGATAGAATCCTTTCGCAGAATATGAAAGCAAGATAAAATCCGATTGCAAAAGCAGTCGAAAATGGTATAATAAGGTCATCCTATATATTTACACTGATAGCAAAAGCACAAATAAAGACGGTGATTGATTGAAACTCAGAAACAGAGCTTTCTCTTTATTGCTGGGAGGCATTGCGGCACTGACCTGTATGAGTCTGCCCACCTTACAGGAAACCGTTCCCCAGCAGCTTTCGGCTTCTCTTGCAGCTCCTTCCCTGCCGGTCAGCGCACCCGCTGCCGAGGAAGAACTGCCAGCTGCTCCCACCCACCGCATCGACGGCAATCAGGATGCCCTCAACGAGCAGCTGGACACCCTCTTCCAACAGTACGGCGTCAAGGGATGCAGCGTGGCAGCCTTCGAAGGAGAGGAGATCGTCTACACCCACTCCTACGGCATTGCGCGCGGCAATCAGCCCGCCGATGAAAACACCAAGTACCGCATCGCTTCCATCTCAAAAGCGGTGACCGCCGCCCTTGCCATGCACCTGGTCGATCAAGGCAAGCTGTCGCTGGGGGATGAGCTTGCCTCCATCCACCCTGCCCTGCAAAACCCTGCCTATCCCGACGACCCGGCTACCCTGCAAATGCTGCTGACCCACACCTCCGGCATCATCGACGGTGCCGGGTACAACCGCGCTATTTCCCGGGGAATATTTCCCTCGCTGGACGTGGTGATGCAGTCGAACAACTTTTCGGGCAGCCGCCCGGGTGAGCGGTACAGCTACTCCAACTTCGGTCTGGGACTGGTCTGCGCTGCTATTGAACAGGCGACCGGTGTTCCCTTTCGGGACTACGCCAAAAGTGAGCTGTTCGACCCGCTGGGTCTGGACGCCGGTTTTATGACCAACGACATCGATGACCCACAGACCATCGCTGCATTGGGTTCGGTGGACCCGCTCAGCTGGGGAGACATGGAAAAAGCCTATTCCCAGATTCCGCTCGGGCAGATGTACCTGCTCGGTCAGGGGGAATTGTATATCAGCGCCGTTGACCTTGCAAAAATCGGGATGATTCTTGCCGGGGACGGCAGTTTTTTGGACAGCGATTCGCAACGGGTTCAATTTTTGTCCCAGCAAGCTCTGGAGCAGATGCACACCCCGCTGGTTTATGACCCGCAGACCAACACCACCCGCGGTCTGGCAGTCCAGATGACCGAGGACATCCTCGACGGCACCACCCTGTGGGGACATCAGGGCAACGCTTACGGCGTGGTCTCCTGCTTGTTTTACGACCGCGACACCCGCAAGGGCGTGGTCTTTTTGAATAACCGCGCCAGCCAGATGCGCACCGAAAGCAAGGTCTATGCTGTCAACGACGCTGTGGTAAAGGCAATCTGGCAGTACCTTGGGTAAAAGGAGGAACACTATGCGACTCAAACATTTCTTTGCCTGCCTGTTGGCAGTCGCTTTGCTGTGCGGATGTACCCCTCGCACTGCCGAAGTGCAAACGCCTCCTGTGCAGTCCCCGCCGAAACCGGAACAGGCTGAACCGACTTCCCCGCCGCAGCCTCCTGCTGCTCCGGCACACGCCACCCTGTTGGCAGTCGGGGATAACCTCATTCACGATGTCATCTACTGGCAGGCAAAGACCGACGATGGCTATGACTTTCTCCCCGCTTATCAGGCGGTCGCTCCTTTGATTCAGCAGGCAGACCTTTCCTTTATCAACCAGGAAACGCCGGTCGTCGCAGAAAATCCGCCCGCCAGCTACCCACTGTTCAACTCCCCTGTACAGCTGGCAGACAGCTTGCAGCAGCTTGGCTTTGACATCGTCAATCTCGCCAACAACCATATGCTCGACCAGCACGCAGCGGGACTGCAAAGCACCCTTTCTTTGATGCAGGAGCATTTTGAGCCGCAGGGTGCGGTCATCGGCGTCAACGGCGCTGTTCCGGTGGTGGAGCGCAACGGCATCCGCTTTGGCTTTGCCGCCTTCACCCAGCACACCAACGGCATCCCGCTGCCGCAGGATAAGCAGGAGATGATTACCTACACCGACCAGACCGAACAGATGCAGCAGCAGATTGAGCAGCTGGAGCAGACGGCAGACTTGACCGTTGTCTCGGTCCACTGGGGAGAGGAGAACAGCACCACTCCCACCGACTACCAAAGAGAGCTTGCCCAACAGCTGACCGAATGGGGAGCGGACCTCATCATCGGTACCCACCCGCACGTTTTGCAGCCGGTGGAGGAGATCACCTCGCCCAACGGCAACCGCGCGACGGTGCTTTACTCGCTGGGCAACTTTATCTCTGCGCAGGCGGATCGAGCCAATCTGGTGGGTGCGATTGCCCAAATCGAGGTGGAGAAGGACCCTTCCACCGAAAAAATCACCATTCATCCACCGCAGCTGCAGCCGGTCATCACCTGCTATCAGAGCGGGTATGCGCAACTGCACCTGCTTCCCTTTTGCGACTACACCGGGGAGCTTGGCGACCAACGCGGGCAGCCGCTCTCCCGCGACTATATCCGCCAGCTGGTTTCCTCGGTCGTCGACCCTGCCTTTTTAGCAGAAGGCGCTTTGGATTAAACAATGCAGATAAAATTTTTGATGGTATTTGCTGACCCATTGGAGCAGGAATATTTCCCGTCCCAATGGGTTTTTCTCTACCTTTCCCAAAGATTTAGCGGTTTCCACCAAGCTTTCCTTCGAAAAAATATACAAATAGCCTCTTGCATTTATACAATGGAATATGATATGTTGGAGAAAAACAAAGCAAGCCATCAGTATATGCTTTGCTTTAGAATTTTTTTTGGAACGGAAGGAAGGTTTTTCTCATGGAACTGACAAAACGCATCGACTCGGTATTTTGCCGCTGGGATCACCCCGATACCCCCGGCGGTCAGGTGCTGGTCAAGCACCACGGAAAGGTCATCTATGACCGCTGCTTCGGTCTTGCCAATCTGGAGCATCACATTCCAATCACCCCGACCACCCGCTTTCATGTGGCATCGGTGTCCAAACAGATCACCGTCCTCAGTCTGCTGCTGCTTGCCGAACAGGGCAAGGTGGATCTGGATGCAGATGTCCGCACCTATCTGCCGGACCTGGTGCATTGGAAGGAAACGGTCACCGTGCGCAACCTGATGAACAACACCAGCGGCATTCGCGACCAGTGGGAGCTGTTCTGCCTGCGCGGCATCCACTACACCGACACCATCACCATGCGCGATTTTGAGCAGACCCTGCGCCCGCAGCAGACCCTCAATTTCCAGCCCGGTTCCCGTTTTCTGTACAGCAACTCCAACTTCACAATGATTGCTCAAATTGTACATCGAATCAGCGGGATGGATCTGCCGGACTTTGCCCAGCAGCACATCTTTGCACCTTTGGGGATGACCCACACCTGCATCCGCCGCGGCTACTGGCAGATGATTCCCGAACTTGCCCTCTCCTACTCGGACGACGGCAGCGGACGGTTTGTTCCCAGTGCGCTCAACTTTGCGCTGTGGGGAGCCACCTCGATGAATACCAACGTTTCCGACCTGATGCTTCTGCTTGAGCACTACCACCACCCGCGCATCTGTTCGCAGAAGACCATCGACGAGATGATGAACTGTCCGACCCTTGCAGACGGCTCGCGCAGCGGCTACGGCGGCGGTCTGTTTGTCCATGAATACAAAGGTCATCCCTGCTTTGAACATGGCGGTGTCGATGCCGGTTACCGCGCACACGTCTACTCCTTCCCGCAGGATGAGCTGGACATCGCCATCGTCAGCAACACCTCCAACACCCCGACCGCTGTGGCAGCGCAGCAGATTGCAGAGATCGTTCTGGACCTGCCTGCCGACCCGCCGCGCCCGTATGAAACCCATACCGCTGCTCCGCAGGCAGGCTTGTACTTCTTCACCGGCAAGGAGGGTGAAGCGACCCTGGAGCTGGTACAGGACGGCGAAGGCTGGGCGCTGTGCCGCAACCACGGATTGACCCCGCTGCACGACGGTCCCGACGGCGGATGGCAGATCGGCTATCTCCCCGACCGCCTGCGCTGCACCGCTGAGGGTCTGTTGTGGGATGCCGGAGCCAAAACCACCCCGCTGCACCGTCTGGAGCAGGCAAAAGAGGAGGGCAACCAAGCGCTTCTGGGCAGCTATTCCAGTGAGGAGCTGACCCTGACCCTTGACATCCGCGCACAGGATGGTCTGCTGTGGTGCTACCATCCCCGCTACGGCTCCGACCCGATGATGCAGATTGACGACACCCACTTTATCTACTGGCAGGAACGAAGCTCCGCCTTCCTGGTCACCGTCTATCCCGACGGCAGCCTGACACTGGACGCAGGACGCTGTCTGAACATGGTATTCCAAAAACGATAAGCAGTCTATCAAAAAAGGACCGGCAGAAAATTTCTGTCGGTCCTTTTTTGCAAAATCATTCAGCGCTGCTCAATGGGAAGATGCTCCTGCAAAAAGGTGCGAAATCCTTTCTCAAGCGCGGTGGTGCTCAAATCCAGTTTTTCCAAATCATAGTAATACCTTGAGCTGGCAATCTCCTTGGACAGCGAATCGAGCGGGAAGCCCTTCACCCGCTTGTGGTGCGGCTTGGAAACCAGCAGAAACGGCTCGGTCCAAAGCGAAGGGTCGATACTGGAAAAACAGTTGTCTGCATCCAAAATCAGACAGATGGCATTTTTATAGCGCGCCGTCAGCTGTCCGCCGTGTTGCTGTGCCAGCTGCGCATAATGCCAAATCATCTCTTCATCGTTAAGCTCCCTGCCGTTGACGCGGCGCACATAAATCCCCGGCTGCTCCTGCGGCTGGACCTCATCAAAATACAGCCCGCTGTCGCAGGAAAAAACCGGGATACCAAAGGCTTCATAGTAGGCGCGGGCTTTGCACTGTGCATTTTCCAGCGGCGTTGCTCCGTCCTCCTCTATTTTGGGGAGCGGACCGCTCAAATCGCCCAGTCCAATCATTTCGATGGGAAGTCCGGCAAGCGCCTTTTTCATGGCATCCAGCTTTGCCCGATTGGTTGTTCCGTATAAAAGTTTCATCTTATTCTTTCCTTTCACTTTATCCAGCCGAAAAGGCGATTGCGTGCCCGACAAAATGCAGCAGTGCCAAATTCGCACCGATGCAAACGACCACCAGCACCGATGCCAGCCAGCTGCTTTGAGTGCGTACGCGGGCTGTGCTCCAATAGCGGACGGTCACCCAGATTTGGGAGGCAAACAGCAGAATCCAAATCGGATGCGCTCGTAACAGCCCAAGCATATTAGAAAGAGCATAGTGGAGGATGATGCAGTTGACTGATTCGACCAGCAGTTCCACTGCGTTGTTTTTGGAAAGCTTCATCCTCTCGTCCTCCTTTTCTCCCTGGACAGGCAACCTCCGTTTTTAGCGGTCGGAGCGCATCACTCCATATGCAGCTCCGATGCTGCCGCCTGCTTGCAGGTAAGCCTTTGCCGCCCTTTGCAGTCCGGTTTGCTCAGGCAGCTGCTCAAGCGGCGTATTGGTATCGACAGCAAACAGCCAGCGGAAAAATTCCTTGTCCTGACTGCGGTATTCCTTGATGGTAAACCGCGCGGCAAACGCACGAATGTTGGAAGATTGGCTTAACATCGGCCGCAACGCAGGCGACAGCAGCCAGGAGTCACACACCATCGGCGCAGCTGCCCACTGTGGAAAATACCGCTGCACAAAACTGCCGATTTGCCCGAGCGAGCGGTCCACCGCCGCCGGTAAAAGGTCGGCATCCGACGGGATGTGCAGGCTGATGACCCGCTCTCCTTCCCCGGTGCAAAGCTCGCACTCCAAATCTCCCAGCCGGAACAGGCTCATGCACAGCTGCCGCCAGGTCCACCACCCTCTGTCAAAGGCAAACCTGCCGCTCATCTCGTAACATTCCCGAATGAATCGGGAAAAGCAGCGCATGGTGTCCACAAAAATTTCCTCTCCGATTCCCTGTTTCCGATAGTTTTCCCGGCAAAGTTCCGCCGCTTCCAGCTGACACAGCAGCATCTTCCAGCCGTCCTCGTCCTCTTGCAATTTTTCCCGCAGCTGCAAATAAGCTTCCCTCGCGGTCGATGCAGCTGTCAAGCGCTCGATTGATTCCTGCATCTGTTTTGTATCAAATGTTTTTTTCACCCTTTCCAGCTGTTCTATCGCCGGTGCAGGCAGACCAAGCTGCTCATAAAACGCTTTCCTGCGCTGGTTTTCTTCCATGATTTTTCCCCTCCTGTTCTTTTTAGTATATCCTCCGATTTATCTCTGTGTCAACAGAGTTCTTTTCATTTTATCCAAAAAATCAATGGAAAACAAAAGCAAATACTGCTATAATATCTATAAAACCGCCGGATTCTGCGGTTTCAAATCTGCGCACCATCCAGAAAGGAAGGAATCATCCATGCTTACCAATAATATGCCCAAAGTAAAAATCGGCATCGTAGCCGTTAGCCGCGACTGCTTCCCGGAATCTCTTTCGGTCAACCGACGCAAAGCGGTTGTGCAGTCCTATATCCAGCACTACAACAGCGAGGACATCTATGAATGTCCGGTCTGCATCGTGGAAAGTGAAATCCAGATGGTACAGGCGCTCGAGGACATCAAGCAGGCTGGCTGCAATGCCCTTTGCGTTTACCTGGGAAACTTTGGTCCCGAAATCGCAGAGACCCTGCTTGCCAAACACTTTGACGGTCCCAAAATGTTTGTAGCTGCTGCCGAGGAAACAGCCGGTGACCTCTGCCAGGGCAGAGGCGATGCCTTCTGCGGAATGCTCAACGCAAGCTACAACCTCGCACTGCGCAACGTCCGCGCCTACATTCCCGAATATCCGGTCGGCGATGCGGACGACTGTGCAAAGATGATCCACGAATTTGTGCCGATTGCGCGGGCAATCCTTGCGCTGTCGCAGCTGAAGATTATCAGCTTCGGTCCTCGTCCGCTCAACTTCCTTGCCTGCAACGCTCCCATCAAGCAGCTGTACAACCTCGGCGTAGAAATCGAAGAAAACTCCGAGCTGGATTTGTTTGAAGCCTTTAACCGGCACGCAGGCGACCCGCGCATCCCACAGATTGTGCAGGAGATGGAGGCAGAGCTGGGCGCCGGAAACAAAAAGCCGCAGATTCTCTCCCGACTGGCGCAGTATGAGCTGACCCTGAAGGACTGGGTGGAGCAGCACAAGGGCTACCGCAAATATGTTGCCATTGCCGGAAAATGCTGGCCTGCCTTCCAGACACAGTTCGGCTTTGTTCCCTGCTATGTCAACAGCCGCCTGACCGCACAGGGCATCCCGGTTTCCTGCGAGGTGGACATCTACGGTGCGCTCAGCGAGTTTATCGGCAGCGTGGTCAGCCAGGACACCGTCACCCTGCTGGACATCAACAACACCGTTCCAAAGGATTTATACCAGCAGGACATCTGCACAAAATTCCCATACGAGCACAAGGACGTCTTTATGGGCTTCCACTGCGGCAACACCGCTGCCGGAAAGCTCTCCTTCTGCGAGATGAAATACCAGATGATTATGGCGCGTTCGCTGCCGCAGGAGGTCACCCAGGGCACCCTCGAAGGCGACATTGTCCCCGGTCCTATCACCTTCTTCCGCCTGCAAAGCACCGCCGACAATCAGCTGCGCGCCTACATCGCACAGGGCGAGGTGCTGCCGGTAGCAACCCGCTCCTTCGGCTCGATTGGCATCTTTGCCATCCCGCAGATGGGCAGATTCTACCGCCATGTGCTGATAGAAAAGAACTTCCCGCACCATGGCGCTGTTGCCTTTGGTCACTTCGGCAAGGAGCTGTACGAGGTGTTCCGCTACCTCGGTGTCGCTCCGCAGGAAATCGGCTACAACCACCCGCAGGGCGTGCTGTATCCAACCGAAAACCCATTTGCCCGCTAAGGAGGAAACCGCCATGCTTTATATCGGCGTAGATTTGGGTACCTCGGCGGTCAAGCTGCTTTTGATGGATTCTGCCGGAACGGTCCAGAAGATTGTTTCCAGGGAATACCCGCTCTCCTTCCCGCAGACCGGCTGGTCGGAGCAAAACCCGCTGGACTGGTATGAGCAGACGATTGCCGGTCTGCACCAGCTGCTATCTGACTGCGACCGCAGTCAGGTAGCAGGCATCAGCTTCGGCGGACAGATGCACGGTCTGGTCACATTGGATGCAGAGGACCAGGTCATCCGTCCTGCCATCTTGTGGAACGACGGGCGCTCCACCGCACAGACCGACTACCTCAACCAAACCATCGGCAAGCAGCAACTGTCCGAATATACGGCAAACATCGCCTTTGCCGGCTTCACCGCGCCCAAAATCCTGTGGATGAAGGAAAACGAACCGCAGAACTTTGCGCGCATCTGTAAAATCATGCTGCCCAAAGATTATCTGATCTACCGGCTGTCCGGCAACTTTGCCACCGACTACTCCGATGCTTCGGGGATGCTGCTACTGGATGTCAAAAGACGCTGCTGGTCCCAGCAGATGCTTTCCATCTGCGGAATCACCGAACAGCAGCTGCCAAAGCTGCATGAAAGCTATGAGGTAGTGGGAACCCTGCTGCCGCAGCTGGCAGAACAGCTAGGGCTTCCCTCTTCGGTGCGCATCGTCGCCGGAGCCGGAGATAATGCCGCAGCCGCCATCGGCACCGGAACAGTCGGCGAAGGCAGCTGCAACCTTTCGCTGGGCACCAGCGGGACACTGTTCATCACCAGCGGACAGTTCCGCGTGGACCCGCACAATGCCCTGCACGCCTTTGCCCATGCCGACGGGCACTATCATCTGATGGGCTGTATGCTCAGCGCTGCCTCCTGCAACGCCTGGTGGATGCAGGAGATATTGAACACCCAGGATTTTGCCGCCGAGCAGAAGGACATCTGCCGGCTGGGAGAAAACCCCGTCTTTTTCCTGCCTTATCTGATGGGCGAACGTTCGCCGCACAATGACCCGCACGCACGCGGCGCCTTTATCGGTCTGTCGATGGACACCACCCGCCGGCAGATGACACAGGCGGTTCTGGAAGGGGTCGTCTTTGCGCTGCGTGACTCGCTGGAGGTCGCTAGAAGCCTTGGTATCTCCCTTTCCTCCACCCGCATCTGCGGAGGCGGCGCTAAAAGCCCGCTGTGGAAGCGGATGGTTGCCAACATCCTCAACCTACAGGTAGAAACCGTCCGCATCGAAGAGGGTCCTGCCTATGGCGCTGCTATTCTGGCAGCGGTCGGCTGCGGAGAATATGCTACTGTCGAGGAGGCTGCCGCCCGGCTGGTGCAGCCAAGCGAGGTCATCTCCCCTGAGCCGGAACTGGTTGCCGCTTACGAAAATCGCTATCAGCTTTTCCGTCAGCTCTATCCCGCACTGGCTCCTGTCTTTGCAAAAATGGCTGAATAAGAAAACCTCCGTCCTTCCTTTTTTAAGAGGGAAGGACGGAGGTTCTTTTGTTCTGCCCTAAAAAGCAACGGAAATGGCGTTAAAGAAAAATCCAATCAGCATGATTCCCACCACCACCACACCGAAAAAAACTGCCAGCAGCCGTGGTTTAACCGCCTTGCGCAGCATGACCATCGACGGCAGCGACAGGGCGGTGACACCCATCATAAACGACAGCACCATTCCCAGACCTGCGCCTTTTGCAAACAGGCTTTCTGCAATCGGGATGGTGCCAAAGATGTCAGCATACATCGGGATGCCGATGAGGGTCGCCAACGGCACCGAATACCAATGCTCGGCGCCCAACAGCTCTTCGACAAACGCCTGCGGGATAAAGTTGTGAATCAGCGCGCCGATTGCCACACCGACCAGCACATAAGGTGCCACCTTGCGGACGGTGGAAGCCACCTGTGTCTTTGCATAGGACAGCCGGTCCCGCACGCTCATCTGCGGAGATTCCAAATCCACCCTGCCTGCGTTGCGGATAAATTCCTCCACATCATTTTCCAAATGCAGACGCTCAATCAGCGTCCCGCCCAGCACCGCCAGCACCAGACCGACCAGCACATACGCCAGGGCGACCTTGCTGCCAAAGCTGCCGGTCAACATGACCAGCGAGCCTAAATCGACCAGCGGCGAGGAAATCAGGAAAGAAAAGGTGACACCCAGCGGCAGACCGGCGCTGGTAAAGCCGATAAACAGCGGGATGGAGGAGCAGGAACAAAAGGGAGTTACCGTGCCCAGCAGCGCAGCCAGCGTGTTGGCTCCGATTCCATGGAACCTGCCCAGGATCTTTTTGGTCCGCTCCGGTGGAAAAAAGCTCTGAATATAGGAAATCGAAAAAATCAGCACCGACAGCAGGATGAAGATTTTGATGATGTCATAGATAAAAAACTGAACGCTCGCTCCCATCCTGCTCTCCAAATCGATTCCGATTGCCTGCAACAGATTCCCCACCAGCTGATTGAGCCAACGCATCCCTAGCAGCTGCTCCTGCAAAAAAACACCGATTGTTTTTATCATTTTCTTTTTCTCCCTATTAAATCGAGATTTATCGATTTGATTTTCTTAAAACGGACCTCCTCCTACTAAAGGGGAGGTCTGTTTTCTGCTCAAAACAAATTGACTATCTTTTTAAAAGCTCCATCAGCTTTTCCACCGACGGCACCTGTCCGCTGACAATCAGCTTGCCGTCCTTCATCAGCGACGGCGCTGTCATCACACCCAGTTTGACAATATCAATCAGCTCGCTGACCCGCTCAATCTGTGCGGACATCTCCAGCCGCTTGAGCGCTTCACTCACATTTTCATACAGGCGGTCGCACTCATCGCAGCCGCCTCCGATGACCTTTAATTCCATCATCTGTCGCACCTCCTAGTTTTTCAGCTGCATCGGCAGACCAACCTGCTGCTCCCAGATCTCTGCCAGCTTGCGGATGACCTGCGGACCGATTTTGGAGATGAACACCAACTGCGACTGTGGCTGTGGCTCGCAGGGCTTGATGTCCACCCGATGTCCCACCAAATCCACCTGGCTCCATCCCTGCTCCTCCAAATCAACAAAGCCCTTGGCACGATAGAGGTCATCTGCCATTTGCAGCAAAAATGTCTCCAGCTTTTCTGCCGGCACACGGCTGTTGCAGTTCATAAAGATGCTCTTTGGCTTGGCTTCCGGCACGTTGGTAGTTTCTTCGCCCTGTGCCCAGCTGTACTGCATCAAATCCTCCTGCATGAAGGACAAATCCAGATTGGCATTGGCGCTGACCTCGATGCGGCAGGCAGGGTTAATCTGACGAATCTTTTCCCGCAGCTGGCTCAGGCGCTCGGCATCCACCAAATCCACCTTGGTAATGACTGCCAGATGACAGTGCTTGAGCTGGCGGTGAACTGTTTCCAAATCGTCCAGCTGGTCAAAAAAATTGACCGCATCCACCAGGCAGATGGCGCCTGCAAAGTCATACGCGTCGCCGCACAGCTGTTTAGCTGCATCCAAAATTTCCTCGACGTTGGAAGGGTCACCCAAACCGGAGCTTTCCACAAACAGATATTCCAGGTCCTGCGCTGCCATATCCGCCAGCGCCTGCACAAACGACAGCTTTAAGCAGGAGCAGAAGATGGAGCCTCGGCTGATTTCCACCATCTTGATATCGTCGTCCCGCAGGATGGTCCCGTCGATTCCCAGCTTGCCAAATTCGTTCTGGATAACACCCACCCGTCTGCCCTTGAGCTGGTCGAGCAGCCGGAGCAAAATGGTGGTCTTGCCTGAGCCTAAAAATCCGGTGAGCACATACAGCTTTGTTTTGCCTTGCACACAAATCCCTCCTGATGATGTGCGGCAGGAACATCCCTGCCTGTCTGTCAAATCGTTTATCGTTAAACCCGCCAGCAGCTCCTGCGCTGCCGCTACTCCCTGCTGTGAGATGGAGTAGTGGGTCCACTTGCCTGCTTTTTTGCCTTCTACTATGCCGGAATCGCACAGAATCTTCATGTGATGGGACAAGGTGGACTGGCTGATGTCCAGTTTGTTGAGCAGCACACAGCCGCATTGTTCCCCGTTTTTCAGAAGGTCCAGTATCTTCCATCGGTTTTCATCGCACAGCGCCTTAAAGACACGCGCATTTTTTTGATAATCCATTCCGTTCCTCCCATCGACTTTCTTCGATATATAAGATAACATACATATCGAGAAATGTCAATCTGTTTTTGCAACTTTATATTGATATTTTTCGATATATCAAATAAAGGGCATCTCTTTCCTCAACCAGAGAAAAGGGATGCCGGTTATTATGTCCGTATTGAGCGGACTATTTCCCTTCGATGGCGTCGATGGCTCCAATCACTGCACCGCGAAATCCCGCTTTTTCCAGCGCAGATACGCCGCGGATGGTGGTTCCGCCCGGAGAGCAGACGGCATCCTTCATCGCACCCGGGTGGGTCCCGCTCTCCAGATAAAGCTTGCCGGTGCCGCACAGCATCTTTGCTGCAATGCGGTAGGAGGCTGCGCGGGTCAGCCCGTACTTGACGCCTGCATCCGACAGCGCCTCCAGATACATCGCTGTAAATGCCGGTGTGCAGCCTCCCAGCGTACCTGCCGCAGAAAGGTGAGCGCTGTCCACCAGCTCAATCAGCGCAATCGGTGAGAACAGCTCGCAGAAGGTCTGCCACTGCTGCTCATCCAGCGAATGGGTCTGCTCGCAGATCATGATACCCTCACCGACCGCAATCGGTGTGTTGGGAATGGTGCTGATGTGGTGGGTGCTTGCATCCAGCAACTGCTGATAGCGTGCAAAGGTAAAACCCGCTGCCACCGAAACCACCATCTTGCCTTTGAGCAGCTCCTTGAGCGGTGCCACCACCTGCTCAATCAGATACGGTTTGACTGCCAGGATCACCACGTCGCTGTTCTGCACCACCTCCTGCGCAGTCTGCATCGGGTGTACGCCCAGCCGGTCGGCGGTGTCCTTGAGTTTTTCAAAGTGTGCGGCACAGGCATACAGTTGCTCTGCTTTGCACACCTTTGCTTCCAAAAGCCCTTTGGCAATCGCCTGCGCCATGTTGCCAAATCCGATAAAACCAATCTTCTTTCCGTTGTCCATTTTCGTTCCTCCCTTGTGGATTACATTCCAACATTTTCTTTTATTATACCATCTTTTGTAAAACCGGCAAGAAAATTTCACTGTGCCTAAAAGATTTCTTTCTGTTCCTGCGGACCGTAGTGCAGCAAAAAGATGTCCCGAATAAAGTGAATCAGCTGCTTCTCCCATTCGGTCATCTCATACAGACGCGGCTTGATGCAGATGACCTCGGCAATATAGTCCATCCCCTCCACCGGAAGGTAGACATATCGGCTGTCATCACTTCTCTTTTCCGATGCGGTACAGCTCAGAGAAAGATATTGTCCGCTGCTCACCGCCTCCAGCAGTGACGCCCGGTCAGATACGACCAGCGTGACCATGTTCGAGTTGCTTTGCAGCATCCTACTCAGATAGGTACTGTCCGGTTCCTTGACATAGACCAGCTGGCTTTGCTGAATCTGCTTGAGGGTCAGCTTTTTTTCTCTTGCCAGCGGATGATTCTTCCCTAAAAATGCCAGATTTGGTACCCCATAGTACAAAGAAATCGACTCCAGACCGTACCGTTCCAGCGTTCGGTTGATGTTGCCGGGCAAATTTTTAAAGCGAAAGAGGATTCCCAGGCGCGCCGTACGGGAGACCACCATTTCAATGACATTGTGTGTCATACTTTCCAGAAAAAATCGGTCACCCCCGGGACGACATTTTCCTTTTTAAAATCCAGAAACGCCTGAAACAAAAACCGCGAGTAGACCACTGCCAGAGAAATATCCTGCTTTTCCTGAAACTGTGACGGAATCGTTTCCATCTTTTTCATTTCTCCAAAGACGATTCGCATCGACTCCAGACACAACTCCCCCTGTGGTGTGGCGGTCACACCGCTGCGTGTGCGATAAAACAGGAGAAAGCCGACCTCCTCCACGCTGCGGATAATGTAGCTGATCTGCGGCTGCGCCATGTACAGATTCTGCGCCGCCTTGTTAATGGAGCCGCAGCGGTAGACCTCCAGCAGGATGGGGATATGGTGGGTATTCATTAACTTTTCCTCCCTAGATTAGTAAATTCGATAAGGAATTCTTTAAATTTGCACAAATAAATTTATTTTAATTATATAATTATACCATTATTTTGTGATTTATTTCGTATTTGTTATAATAAATTTATTATAACAGCTGTGTTTTCTTATTATTCAAAGGACAAAACCGGTGCTATACTGTGGTCATCCGGTTTGGCAGGGTGGAATCGGAGCATTTCATCCGGCAAGGAGATTCTCTTGCTCAAGATGATTGTATCATGCCTGTCAAACCATTTTCAAGGAGGAGTAAAAATGAAAGAACACCTAACGATTGCCAATTCACCCCTGATGTTTGTCCTGTGCAGCATCGTCATCCTGTTCGTAGTCGTGCAAGCTGTGCTGTTTATGCGCCGCGCCTGGAAACATGGAACGGAAATCGGTCTGGACAAAGGCATTATGAAAAGCACTGTCACCGGCAGCGCACTGTTTTCCATCGTACCAAGTATTCCGATTTTGATTATTCTGGTCATGCTGATGTCGGTACTGGGCAACTATTTCCCCTGGCTGCGCCTGTCGGTCATTGGCTCCAGCTCCTATGAAAATGTCGCTGCCAACATTGCAGCCCGTTCCTTCGGTCTTTTGTCCTACACTGACGAGGGCTACACCTCTTCCATCTTTGTGGCAACCATGTGGGCGATGTCCATCTGTATCCTGTACGAGCCACTACTGGTCATCTTCGGACGCAAGCCGCTGGACAAAGGAATGACCAAGCTGCGCAAAAGCAAACCGGTGGTCTACAATCTGTTGATCGACGGCATCTTCATCGCCATGATGAGCTGGTTCTGCGCTCCTTATCTGACCTACTGGACTGAAAAACCGGAGCAGATTCTGGCTCTGGTTGCGCTGGTCACCGCCGACGCAGCTGCCTTGCTGTTCAACTGGCTTGCCAAGAAAACCGGCAAAAACTTCTGGAACGAGATGTCCTTTCCCGGCGGGATGCTGGTCGGTATGGCAGGCTCCTATGTTGCCAATCTGTTCCTGTAACCATCTGCTCTGCATAAGGAGGTCAATTTTTTTATGGAAAAGAACACCAATCAAGGTAAATACAGCGCATCTCAGTCCTATTTAAATTCCACCCATCGTCTGGGACGCGTCAGCGGCATCATCGCCGTTTTGCTCATCCTGATGGTTCCTGCGGTCATCACCTTTGTTTACCGCAATCAAATCACACTGGATATGCCCAAAACAATGAGTGCCATCATCACCTTGACCGCCATTTATGGCGTGGTCAGCATGGTCGAAGTGGTTTCCTTCTGCCCATTTCTGGGGACCGGCGGCACCTACCTTTCCTTCATCACCGGCAACATTATGAATATGAAGCTGCCGGTTGCCATGAACTCGCTGCGGGTCAACAAGCTCGACCGCGACAGCGAAGAGGCAGAGGTGGTCACCACCCTTGCCATCGGCGCCTCCTCGCTGGTCACCACCTTCATCCTCTTTTTGGGAATGTTGTTCTTAGGCAACCTGTTGGTTCCCATCATCACCGGACCTGAGCTGGCTCCCGCTTTTAACAATGTCACCCCTGCTCTGACCGGCGCATTGGCAGCTCCTTATTTTGTGAAAAATAAAAAACTGTCCATTCCTACCGTGATTGCCGGCTGTGTGCTTTATCTGGTCATGGGCTACTCGTTCATGTCCAGCAACTACAGTTACCTGATGCTTGCCTTCATCGTCATCAGCTTCCTGTGCTACCTGCTTTTGTACAAGGTTGGCTTTGTCAAAGAGGAGAAATAACCTATCATAAGGAGGATTATCTGCTATGAATCAACTACTACAACGAGCAAAAGAATTAAATCCTGAAATCGTTTCCCATCGCCGCCGGTTCCACCAAAACCCCGAACTGGGACTGCACCTGCCCAAGACCTCTGCCTACATCTGTGAGCAGCTGGAAAAGATGGGCTATCAGCCGCAGCGCATCGGTGACAGCAGTATCCTTGCCGCTGTCGGAAACGGTGATAAAACTTTCCTGCTGCGTGCAGATATGGATGCCCTGCCAATTCACGAGGAGACCGGTCTGCCATTTTCTTCCTGTGTAGAAGGTTGTATGCACGCCTGCGGTCACGACTGCCACGCAGCCATGCTGCTGGGCGCTGCTAAACTGCTCAAGGAGCAGGAAAGCTGTCTGCAAGGCAAGGTCTGGCTGTTCTTCCAAGCAGGTGAGGAAATCCTGGACGGCGCCAAAGAAGCGTTGGACGACGGTCTGCTGGAAAAAACCCACGCAGATGCTGCGATGATGATTCACATTCTTTCCGGCTCTCCGATTCCGGCAGGCAGCATTTGCTTTCCGGCGCAAAATGGTTGTTATGCCTCCGCCGATTGGTACCGCATCGATGTTTCCGGCAAAGGCGGGCACGGAGCGATGCCGCAGAACACCATCAGCTCGGTAAACACCATCTGCGCTGTCAATGCCGGTATTCAAGAAATTATGTCGGTCGGCATCGAACCGGCTGCCAATGCAGTGATGACCGTCGGTGAGCTGCACGCAGGATTCGCCGGCAGTGGAAACATCATCCCGGATTCTGCCTACCTTGCCGGAACTATCCGCACCTTTGATGAGGGTGTTCGTGAAAAGATTAAAGCTTCTCTGATTCAGATGGCAGACAACACCGCAGCAGCACGCGGTGCAAATGCGAAAGTTACCTTCTCCCACAGCGCACCGATTGCCTGGAACGACCCGCAGACCCGCGCCTTTGCTTTCCGGTCCGTTCAAAATCTGTTGGGAGAACGGGCAACCCTCGATTTAGAGCAGGTGCTGGGCGGCAAGTTTGCCCTGATCAGCGCTTCGGAGGACTTTGCCTACATCTCGCAGAAGATTCCAAGCGCTATCTTGCTGCTGGCTGCCGGTACACCGGCGGAGGGCTACACCGCACCCGGACACAATCCAAAGACCAATTTTAATGAGGATGTCCTGTACATCGGCTCCGCCTGCTATGCCGCAGTTGCAATGGATCGGTTAAAAGAAAATCACTAAGGTTTTGAAATACACATTTTCCTACTGAGAAGAAAAGTGGCAGGAAATCCCTTTTGGGATTTCCCGCCGCTTTTCTTTTTTGCTTTCTGCCCTTTGGAAAAATTATGACACTTGCAAATTTTACCGGCTCGTGCTATATTATTCTTAACAGATAGATTCGTTTGAATCTTTAAATCAGACTGCATCGGAGGTATCCGCCATGAAAAAACTGCTGGGTATTTTGCTTTCTTTTACCCTTCTGCTGTCCGCCTGTGCACACCCGTCCACCGATGCGCCTGCCGGTGAGCAATCGCAACCACCACCCGACACACCCACCATCGGACAATCGCAGCCGACACCGACGGTAGAGCCGCCGCAAACGGAAGCTGATGTCGAAGAAAACACCTCCTACTGGGCGGAACATTTCCCGCGCATCGACGGCTCCACCTCCCTCATCCCGCTGGAAACCGCCATCCGTGCCAGCCTTTTACAGATTCCCACCGAGCAGGCAAGCCAGCAGGTCATCCACTCCACCACCTACGACAGCTTTTATCATCTGATCGACGGCACGGTAGATATGACCCTCACCGTTCCCCTTTCCCAAGTGCAGCGGGAATATGCCGAAAAAAATCAAGTTCAGCTCGAGCAGGTGCCGGTGGCAAAGGAGGGCTTTGTCTTTGTGGTCAACGCAGACAATCCCATCGACTCGCTGACCCAGGAGCAGCTGCGCGCCATCTACTCCGGCAGCATCACCAACTGGAAGCAGCTGGGCGGCGAAGACCTGCCAATTATCGCCTATCAGCGCAACGACGACTCCGGCAGCCAGAATTACATGATTGATTTTATGGGAGATACCCCATTGATGGAAGCTCCTACCGAGCAGCGCCCGACCTCCATGATCGGACTGATGGATGTCATCGCCGTCAACGACTACGCACAGCAGTCGATTGGTTACTCGGTCTATTCCTACGCTGCCGATATGTACGAAAACAGCAGTAAGGTCAAGTTTCTGGCAATCGACGGTGTCAAGCCCACCAAGCAGACGATGGCATCGGGGGAATACCCGCTGCTGTCGGAAAACTATGCTCTCTTCCTTGCCGATCAGCCGCAGGATTCTCCGGTCCGCAGGCTCTGCCGCTGGATGACCTCTGACGAAGGGCAGCAGGCGATTGCCCGCGCAGGATATGTCCCGCTGCGGGAGGTGGAGGTCGCACCGCAAGCTGAAACCTTTTCTGCCTACTCCGGCACCGGCAGCGGTGATGAGCGTCTAGAGGCGCCGATGCTGGAGAGCATCGCTTTGGACCCTGACAACTACTACTCTTCTGAGCTGCCGCTGCAAGTCTACCTGCCGGAATCCGCCCACCTGTTCACCGATTACCACTCCTCTTCGTATGAATACACCACCGGCATCACCTATACGCTGAACGGTTTGCAGGACAAGCAGCTGCAACAGCAGGTCAACGACTGGATTGCACAGGCGGTGCTGCGGGCGGATGAGTAGGTCCCACAGCTGACTGAACACCTGAAGAGCATCAACCAAAATATGCAGCTGTATGAACAGCATTGTATCCACATAGACAATATAACCCGATATTATCCCAGCGCACTGGTCAGCGTAAAAGCCAAAAATGGTTATCTTTGGGCAACGGTGGCACAGGTGTACTATCAAGATTCACAGGACGGCTACGATAAATACTTCCGAACCGAGTGCCAAACCTGGGATTTATTCACCGGCAAGGAGCTTGCGGTGGAGGAACTCTTCCAAAACGGACTGGATGTGGATGAATTTCTCAACCAGTTCCTGCTGCGTGCCTCTCAAACTCCAATCGACAACTGGGGACATTATCCTCAGATGAAGGCAGATTTTGTCTGTCTGCCCGAAACCGGTTGGGCAATCTCGCCGGAGGCAGTCTACATTGATTTGGACAACCCATACTTTGCACTGGGACTGCGCTTCTCACTGGAGGGCAAGCAGAATGTTCTGTGCAGCGAGCAGTATCGAAAGATGGAAGGGCTGTTCGATTCTTCTGTCCTTGTCCTCGACAGCTTGTATCAGGACCAATCCGAATCGAAGTACCGCTACCTTGCCGACGAACCTTTCCGCGTTCAACTTCTGGATGAAACAGTCGGCGACACCGAGGTGCGCGCAGCCATCAATCGGGATTTTCTCTCCAAAATCGAACGGTTCACCATCGCCAACGCCATCGACTACTTTGCCGCACAGGGGAAAACGGTAAGCGCCGAATCCTTCGAACCATTCTATCACTGGACCGTTTCGGTCTATGGCAATCGTCTGGTAGTGTTCAGCAGCCTGGGTACGGCGATTGAATTCTCTGACGGAGAGTGGACGGAGAGCCGCGGGCTTTTCCTGTACGATTTAAAAACCGGTCAACCGCTGGAATGGCAGCAGCTGCTGGTGGACGGCTGGGAAGAGCAGGCATATTTTTCCCCTGACCCCTGGTCCTCCAGCCAGATGCTTCCTTTGGTGAAAGAGGACATCCCTGCCAAAATCTACAACATTCAGCTGACTCCTTCCGAATATCCGCTGCGCCTGTGGTTTCTCTCTGCCGACGGCAAGCACCGGCGCCAGGACATCTGCCTGCCGGTCGATGCCCTCAAGATGGTCAAGGAATACCGCTCTTCTCATTAAGGAAATATAAACAGGGCGATGGATGCAGGAAATTCTGCATCCATCGCCCTGTTATTTTTCCGATTCCCCATTCCCGCCCTCGCACCCTTTGGTCAAGGTCCGGTTCTAACAATGCGCAGTTGCGATACACCTGTGCGCAGTCCGGGCATTACAATGCTCGAGGGGTCGAACCTCCGCCTGCCCTTCGGCGTACCATGAAAAATTTTTTTGACCTTCGCCCCGCTGCGTGCTACCAGCAGAAATCTATTCAATCAAATCGGTTGTCCAGTTGCTTTCCTGCAAACGATTATCCAGCAGGCGCAGCTCCTTTGCCATCCGGTCTACCTGTGCCTGCCAGTCGCTCACCGAGATAGCGGATTTAATTTTGATTTCGGTGTTCCTTGCCCGATAGGCGGTCTGGCTGGCAGAATAGACCAGCTCCTTATAAACGCGCAGCTTTAAGGACAGCGCATCCTTGCGTGCAATCAGCTCGGTCAGGCTCTTTCCCTCCACACAGGTCTGGCAGTTGGTGTGGTTGATGCGAGCCATCAGGTATTCCAGCCGCTGAATCGCTGCATCCAGCTCCTGCTTCAATCTTTCCGGCTGCTCGGCAGGCTGCTCCCCTTCCTGCACCAGCACATTGTTGTCCAGTCGCTCCTTGAGCTGCTGGATGGTCCGGTTGAGGTCTGCCCGTTCCTGTAACGCTTCAGCAAGTTTCATGGTATCATCCTTCTCCCTTCAAAAGCTCCTGCTTGCTCTCTGTTGTCATCAGTGTATCACAAAATCCTGCAAAAGTCACGGGGTTACCGTCTGATGCAGTCTCTTTTTTTGCAACAATAAAAGGTCCTGCCGGCAGATGCACAGCAGGACCTTGTGATTATCTTTACAGCATTTCGATAAAGGCAGCACAGCGGGTGTTGAGCTGACCGATGTCCGAAGAGGAATAATCGGTTTCAACACACATATACGGCAGACCTTTGCCGGTAACAAAACGTTTGATGTAATAGGATTCCACATTGTAGGTGTGGCAAGCCTGCAGGATGACCTCTACAACCGCGTCAATCTTGTACTCTTCCAGCAGACGGCCCAACAGCTTGAAGCGGTTTTCGTCCGGTGTCATACAGGAGCAGCCGATGTTTAGGTACCGGTCTGCGATTGCCTGGTAGATGTCCGGTGTATCCTCGTTAATCAGTTCATCGACCGATTTTGCGCCACTGCAATTTTCAAAGCAAACAACGTTGCCGCCGTTTTCTTCGATGGATTTAACAACTTTCATTGCATTTCCACCGATTGGGCAGCCGGTCACCAGAATACGCGGACGTTTTTCGATTGGGCGGTTGCCTTCCTCGTATTCCTTCTGGATGCGGTCGGTCAGTGCGTTGACCTCTTCGATTGCCTTGCGGCGGTCGAACTTAAAGCTCGAACCATACAGCACGCTGTACAGGTTCAGACCTGCCATCGGAGGCGGGTCGAGCTTCATCAGCTCATAGAAGCGGCGCAGTGCCAGACGGTTCTGGTTGGAAAGCTTGACCTGTTCGCGCAGGTTTTCTTCGGTGATGGTCACATCAAACTTTTCTTCCAGCTTGTTTTTCAGTGCAACCACCTCTTCCCGCCAGAGTTTGCGTCCCATCGGCGACTGACGGTTTGGCAGCTCCATGATGTGGGTGTCCTTGATTTCACCCAGCATCTCATACATCTTCTTTTTGCCGTCGCAGGTGGTTTCACCGATAATCAAATCGGAAAAGTAGAAGTATGGGCATTTCTGTGTCTTAGCAAAGCCGTAGCTGGATTTTACCAGTGGGCAGAGGTTTCTGGGCAGGTCCTGCTCTGCTTCTGCGATGGTTTCATCCGAGAAGGAGCACAGTCCGACCGGAATCGCTCCTGCTGCCATGATGACTTCATTCGGTGTATAGGTGCAAAAGGTTCCGACAAACGGGATATTTTTTTCTTTGATTTCGTAAGCGTGCAGAAAAGAGTTGCGGCGCTGTTCGCTGAATTCTTCAAACACTGCTGGCAAAGTCTTGATAACTTCCATCTTAAAATTCCTCCTGTTTTCTTCTGTTTAACGGTCGTTGTAGAGGTGGCAGGCGACAAAATGTCCCGGCTCCACCTCACGCAGCTGTGGACGCTCCTTCATGCAGCGCTCGCTGCAACGGCTGCATCGTCCGCTGAAGCGACAGCCCTCCGGCGGGTTGACCGGGCTGGGCACATCGCCGGTCAGCATAATCTTCTTGCGTTCGCGGGATGCTTTCGGGTCGGCAATCGGCACGGCGGACAGCAGCGCTTCGGTATAGGGGTGCAGCGGTTTTTTATACAGGTCTACCGAGTTGGAAAGCTCCACCATATTTCCCAGGTACATAACGGCAATACGATCGGAGATGTGCTTGACCATCGACAGGTCATGCGCAATAAAGAGCATGGTCAAATCCTTTTCCTTTTGCAGCTTCATCAACAGGTTGATAATCTGCGCCTGGATGGAAACGTCCAGTGCGGAAATCGGCTCGTCGCAGAACAGAAATTCCGGGTTGACCGCCAGTGCGCGGGCAATACCGATTCTCTGGCGCTGTCCGCCGGAAAATTCATGGACGTTTCTCATCGCGTGCTCCGCATTAAGTCCTACCATGTCCAGCAGCTCGAGCACCATCCGCTCTTCCTCCGCCTGTGTCTTTGCCAGCTTGTGGATGCGGATTCCCTCCGCTACAATGTTGTACACCTTCTGATGCGGGTCCAGCGAAGCGTATGGGTCTTGGAAAATCATCTGCACCTTGCCGCTGAAGTCGAAACGTTCCTTCCTGCTCATTTGGTGAACGTCCTTGCCCTGATAGAACACTTCGCCGCTGGTGCGGTCCAGCATCCCGATGCAGGTCTTGCCGCAGGTGGTCTTTCCACAGCCCGATTCTCCGACAATACCCAACGTTTCACCCTTGTGAATGACAAAGGAAACATCGTCCACCGCCTTGAGCACACGCTTTTTACCTGCTTTATAATATTTACAGAGGTGCTTGACCTCCAGTTCGACCGGTCTATTGTTCATCCTGCTCACCTCCGGTATGGAATGGAACGCCGCTGACATCGGCACGTGGGTCAGTCAGCCAGCAAGCCACCTGATGTCCTCCTTTGAGTTCGATGGTTTCCGGCGAATATTCTGCGCAGATATTCATAGCGTATGGACACCTGCTGCAAAATGCACAGCCCTTTGGCGGGTGAATCATATCCGGGATGGTACCTTCGATGGTGACCAGCTGCTCCTTGTTGTCCAAATCCAGACGAGGCACCGAGTTCATCAGCGCCCAGGTGTACGGGTGACGCGGATTGTAAAAAATCTCCTCGTTGCTGCCCTTTTCCACAATTTTCCCGGCATACATAACGATGATTTCGTCCGCCATATCTGCCACTACACCCAGGTCGTGGGTAATCATGATGATTGCCATGCCCAGCTTTTTCTGAAGCTGCTTCATCAACTCCAGAATCTGCGCCTGGATGGTCACATCCAGCGCAGTGGTCGGTTCATCGGCAATCAGCAGCTTCGGATTGGTAATCAGTGCGGTTGCAATCATCACGCGCTGACGCATACCGCCGGAAAGTTCGTGCGGATACTTGTCCAGGCAGGCAGGCGCATCCGGTATGCCGACCAGCTCGAGCATCTGCTGCGCTCTTTTTCTGATTTCGGTCTTGCTTAATTTTTCATGGTTGTGATTTTCCAGATTTTCCATAATCTGTTTTCCAATCATCATGGTCGGGTTGAGGGAAACCAACGCATCCTGGAAGATCATCGAACATTCTTTTCCGCGGAAATCCAACCATTCCTTCTCTTTAAAATCGAGGATGTTTTTACCCTCATAAAAGATTTGGCTGCCTTCCTTTACAACGCCGGGACGCTCGATCAAGCCCATCAGCGCCTTGGAGGTGACCGATTTTCCGCAGCCGGACTCTCCTACCAGCGCGGTCGTCTTGCCCGATTCGATGTCAAAGCTGACGCCGCGCACCGACTGCACTTCTCCGGCATAGGTAAAATAAGAAACGGAAAGGTCCTTCACGTTTACCAGTGTCTTCATAATTTCCTCCTTATTTTACAATCTTTGGTTCCAGCGCACTGCGCAGTACGTCGCCCAGAATGTTAAAGCTCAGTACGGTGAGCAGAATCAGCAGTCCCGGATAAATTGCCAGAATCGGCTTATCCAGAATGTGCGCCTGTGCCGCCTGAAGCATACTTCCCCAGGAAGCGTACGGGATAGAGATGCCCAGTCCCAAAAAGCTCAGGGAAGATTCGGTCAAAATTGCACTGGCAACGCCCAAGCTGGCTGCAACGATGACCGGTCCAAGGATGTTGGGCAGGATGTGCTGCACTGCAATCAAAACATTGCCCGCACCCAGGTTTTTGGATGCAACCACGAAATCCCTTTCTTTTAAGGACATCGTTTCTGCGCGGGTGATTCGTGCAACCGATGCCCACGAGAACAGGCTGAGCACCAAAATCAGGGTGGTCATGCCCGGCTTGAGGATGGTGTTGAGGACAATCATCAGCAGCATACTCGGCAGCGCCAGGAAAATATCGGTAAAGCGCATCAGCAGCATATCCAGCTTGCCGCCGATGTAGCCCGAAAAGATGCCGATGGTCGTTCCGATGAAAACGGTGACCAGCATAGCGGCAAAGCCTACCATCAACGAAACCCTGCCGCCGTACAACGCACGGGTAAAGTAGTCTCTGCCGTACTCGTCACAGCCGAACGGATGCTGCATCGAGGGAGCGGCGAATTTGTTTGCCAGATCCAGCTTGTTCGGGTCATACGGGCTTAAAGGAGCCAGCAAAGATGCCACAATGATGATAATCAGAAAGATGACCGCAAAAATTGCCACCGGGTTGCTCTTGATTTCAGAAACGATGTCCTTCCACAAGCTGCGGTGATAAACGGTGCCGAGATCCTTTTCCTTTTTCTCTATCCGCTGAAAGGAGCGCTCGTCAAAAACAATTTTATTTTCCATTGGCTGCATCGATCCCCCTTTTGATTCTTGGGTCTGCAAAGGAATACAGAACATCGGCGATAAAGTTGCCCATAACCAGAATGAAGCCGGACAACATAACATACGCCATGATGATTGGGTAATCTCTTTTTCCAATCGCTTCCATCGCAAAGCTGCCGACACCCGGCCAGCCAAAGACGCTTTCGATGATGAAGGAGCCGCACACCAGCGAAGCCATGTTCATACCCAGGATGGTGATGATGGGCAGCAGGGTGTTCTTCAAAACGTGCTTGCGCAAAATTTGCCAGGGAGAAGTTCCCTTTGCTTTGGCAGCCAGAACATACTCTTCACTGAGCTGACCGATGGTGTTGGCGCGCACATAGCGGGTCTTGGACGCCATCGTTCCCAGCGCCATGGTCATCACCGGCATAAGCATATGCTGGATGGTGTCCAGTGGGGTGTTCACTCCTACTGTGTGCATTCCCGAAGAAGGCAGGATGTGCAGGGTCGCAGTGAAAAGAATGATCATCAGCATTCCAAAGTAGAAGGAAGGGATGGACATTCCAAAGTAGGCAAAACCGCTGATGACATTGTCCACCCAGGTGTTTTTCTTGTAACCGGCTATCAAACCCAGTGGGATGGACAGAGCCAGCGACACCACCAGCGAGCAACCCATCAGCAAAATGGTGGAGGGCAGGCGCTTGAGCAGCATGGGTGCCACCGGTGTTTTGTAGGAAAGAGAAACACCAAAGTTGCCTTGCAGCGCCTCTTTCAGCCATGCCCAATACTGCTCGGGCATACTCTTATTGAGTCCCAGTTTTTCAATGACAATCTGTTTTTCTTCCGGGCTCATATCCTCGGTCAGATACATCGAGGAAATATCGCCGGGAGCCAAATCAATAATGGCAAAGGAGAAGAAGGAGATCAGCAGCATGACGATTGCCACCTGACCTACTTTTTTCAAACAATATTTTAGCATCGGTCTTTCCTTTCCTAGTAAAAAGCCTGCCCCTGAAGGTCAAGGGCAGGCTTTTGTGACTGCGATGGATGATTAGCCGTTGACAGAAATGCCCAGGTAATCGATAAATTCTGGAACGATCGGGCTGCAATCCAGACCGGTAACGTTCTTCTGAGAAACGATGACATAGTTGGTGTAGGTCAGTGGGTAGATGCGGTGCTGAGCCAGAGCCAGCTCCATAACCTCATCAGACAGCTTCTGTGCTTCGGCAGGATCGGAAGCAGTATTTACTTTTACTGCCAGCTCGCCGCAGGTTGGGGTCAGACCCCATGCGTTGTCCTTCTGGTTCAGGTAGCTGTATGCCTGATTCAGGGTATTGCCCTTCATCGAATCCCAACCATTGGTACCCAAATCCCAGGTCTTTTCCTGACCGTTGAATCCGTAAGAGGATGCTGCAAAGAATCTTGGGAAGAAGGAGGAGGAATCCATGCCTTCAATCTGCAGGTTTACGCCAATCTGTGCCAGCTGCTGCTGCAGAACAACTGCAACCGCTTCCATGTTTGGACGGTCAGCGTTGTAGATGTAGGTCAGGGTCATGCCTTCCAGACCGGAGGATTTTGCAAGCTCTTTTGCTTTTTCCAGGTCGTAAACATAGTCAGGAGTTTCCGGGTTGTACAGGCTGATTTCCGGGGTCAGCAGGGAGTTTGGATTGGTTGCCAGCTCCTCGGTACCATAAGCACCTGCGATGACCTCATCCCCGTTGATGGCATAGAAGAGAGCTTCACGCTGCTCGTCGGTCAGGTTTGCAGGACCGTATGGGTTGACCTGGAGGTAGTTCAGTCTTGCTTCCGGGAAGGAGTAGATGTTGTATTTGTCGGACTGTGCTTTGTATTTTTCCAGTTCGTCAACGGTGGTGATTCTCATGTAGTCAATCTCGCCGTTTTCAAATGCGATGGACTTGGTGGAACCGGAACCGATTACCTTCATAACGACCTTTTTGACTTGCGGAGTGCCTCTGTAGTAGTCGTCACGAGCGGTGCAGACAAAGCTGTCGTCGTTGATTTCGCTGACAACATAAGCACCGGAGGTAACAAAGCCGGGCGTGCTGTAGTATTCGGTTGCAGCTTCGATAGCAGCAGGGTCACCGTTGAACACATGTGCCGGAAATACGTTCATGCCGGACAGAGTAACGACCTCGTAGTTATACGCTTCCGGCAGAACAAACTCGATGGTTTTGTCGTCGATGATGTTCATGCTGCCTTCTACGCCGTTTACGCGGATGTAACGGTTGTAGCCATACTTATGAATGGAGTAGTCTGCACAGAACTTGATGTCTGCGGTGGTGATTGGAGTGCCGTCAGACCAGTTTGCATCGTCGCGAATGTGAATCTTGTAGGTCTTGCCGTCCTCGGAGATTTCCAAGCTGTCTGCCAGGTAGTAATCCAAACCGCCGGTGGTGTTCTCGATAAAGAGTTTGTCGTACAGTGGACGGGTCATGGAAGTGTAGTCGTCCGAACCGCCGGAGTGTGGAGCCAGGGTGTCAGGCATATAGCTGATTGCGATGGTGAAGGTATCCTTCTCTTCGCCGCCGGCAGGTGCAGCAGCTTCGGTGTTTTCTTCCTTCTTCTCTTCTGTTTTTTCTTCGGTTGCCTGGGTGGTCGGCTGCGCATTTGCATCCTTTGCCGGTGCATCGCTGGAGCCGCATCCTGCAACAGACAGCGCCATGGCTGCTGTCAGCAGCAGTGCCAAAATTCTTTTCTTCATAGATGTTTCCCTCCGTTTTCAACTTCTCCAACTGATTCCTCTTGGAATCAGCCTTGCTGCAACCTCTTCGCTCTTTGTAGATGTTTTATAAATTACCATACTAGAACGATAGGTTTTGCACAATTTCTGAATTCAGTTTAACGTATTGGAGAATAATTATCAAATTGTTTTTCTATATATATTCCGCGAATCTTATCGACAAATTCTTTCACTTGTTTGGATTTTGACAAAGCAGGTGAACATTTTCACCGATTTTTTTGCATATTGACAAGATATCCCCCAAGGGAATGCAAATTTATTGAAAATTTTTTTGTGTTATTTTTTGGATTTCAGTAAATCTTTTACTTTACTTTCGAAAGAATACAACTGTAAAACAGCAAAAGACTTGTCCGAAAATATGGACAGGTCTTTTGTGATACACTTTGTTTAAAATGAACCCTCTGCGGTTTGACGTTTTCTGCTGCTTCCAATCGGCAGCTGCACGATCCCGATAATCTGACCCGACAGCAAAACGGTCAGCAGCGACAGCGCAATGCGCTTAAAGTCCAGATAGCTCAAGGAGAGCAGCAGCACAATCAGGTCGCTGGCAAGGTAAGCCCAGCGGATGTCCCAGTGGGTCACCTTGCAAACCGACATCGCCAAAGCATCATCTCCTCCGGGTGCTCCGCCTGCGCGCACGCACAGTCCCGCGCCTACACCGACAAAGACTGCGCCCAGTAAAGACGCCACCAGCGGCATCTGCGCCAGCTGCGGCCAAAGCGGAGGAAACTGCTCCACGATTGCATAAATCAGCGAAAAACAGCCGCCGGAAATTGCCGAATAAAAGATAAAGGATTTTCCCAACAGCTTCCATCCCAGCAGATAGCACGCTGCATTCATCACAAAACCGGAAACAGCCGGTGAAATGTGCAGCCAGTGGTTGAGCAGCAGGGTCATTCCTAACACGCCACCCTCGGTCACGCCGGACAGGGCATGGATATTGTACAGACCAAAAGCCAGTATCCCGCTGCCAATAACACATAAGATAACTTTTTTCATTACATTGTTTGCTTGCATTTTATTTCTTGTTGATTCCTTCCTGTTGTGGTTTCTTTTTGATTTCTTCCTGTAAAAAATCAGCGTAGCTGGTAAGAGAATCAATAAAATCAGGCGAGTGGATTTCCAAGGTTCGGCGCATTGCTTCGTTTTCCGAGCGATAGAACAGCTCGAGCACCTGCTGGGTGTACTGCATCCCTTTTTCGGTCAGGCGCACCAGCTTTTCCTTTGAGCGGTCGATTTGCTCAAGCTCCACATAGCCCAGCTCGACACACTCTTTGACCACCGTGTTGATGGTGGTGCGCGGGATAATCCATTCTTCACAGATTTGCTTTTGGGTGTGTGCTTTTCCATCATCCAGTGCAAACAGCAGCGAAATGGTGTTGACCTTCATCCCGCTTTTGCGCGCCAGCAAATACCAAATCCCATCCACGCGATTGATTGCGACCATCAATCGTCGGACACTTTCTCTCTCTCCAGCCACGGTATCATCCTCCTTACACAATAATACGAATTCGTATTGATTATATTGTAATACGAATTCGTATTATTGTCAAGCCTTTCCTCACTTTTTTTACAAAAATTCTGCTTTCCTTTCTTAATTGTTGCACAAACAGCAAGGCGGTCGAAGCTGTGTGATACAGCCTCGACCGCCCTACATTTTTATTTCATATTTTTATAATGCAAAATCTCCGTTTTCAAAGACGGCAACTTCCTGTCCGTCCTCGGTGGTACCCACAATGCGCAGGTCGGAGGTTCCCACCATGAAGTCGATGTGGATGACCGATTCATTAAAGGTCCATGGGTCATCCTTCGGCAATGGGCTGTTCAATGCACGTCCCAGAGCCAGATGGCAGGATGCGTTCTCGTCGATGAGGGTGGTGTAGTAGACAACGTTGGACATGGAAATCGGCGAATGATATTCTACCAGAGCGACCTCTCCGAGATAGCCGGCGTTTTCATCCATTGCAACCAGCGCCTCCAGCATCTCCTTGCCCTCGTTTGCAATAACCTCGACCACCTTTCCCTTTTCAAAGCGGAAGCCGAAGTTCTCGATGCTCTTGCCGCCCAGCACCAATGGTTTGGAGGCATAGATGACACCCTCGGTGCCAAATTTTTCCGGCGAGGTGCAAAGCTCTTCGGTCGGGATGTTGGCATGGAACGGGATTCGGTCTGCCGGTCTTTCGCCCGGACCAAACTTGGAGTACGGAGTCAGGGTAACGGTAAGGTCGGTTCCATTGGAAGCGGTGTAGTGCAGTTTGGTAAAATGGTAGGAATCCAATTTAATTCCGATTTCATCCTTTTCTGCGGTGCGTTTTGCCCAGGTCTGCTCAATGTCGTTATCCTCTTCGATATAGCAGAGCTTAAACAGCAGCTTCCACAGCTCCTCCAACGCCTGTTCCTTTGGAACATCCTTGAGGATATACTCTGCCCAGTTCTGGGTCGGCACCATCGCAATCAGCCACTGGCAGTGTTTTTCCCGGCTGGCTTTACGCATGATGTTGCGCACCGCGTCGATATGAGCAAAGATGGCATTTGCCTGTGCTTCGGGAACATCCTCCATCAGCTTCGGGTCTACGCCCTCCAAGCGGACATAGCAGGCTCCCTCGTCCAGATACTTCTGGCACTGCAGTTCCTCCCAGTCCTCCACCTTTCTAATGTCGGCATCGCTGCGGTATTTGGCTGCAATCTTCAGGTTCGGCTCGTCCAAATAGTGGATGATCACATTGGAAGCACCCAATTTATAACATTCCTCGGCAAAAATCGGGGTAAACTCCGCGCCCTTGATGGTCGCTTCGACCAAAACAGGCTGTCCTTTCTGGACATTCAGTCCAACCTTTGCCAAAGTATAGGCGTATTTTCTCTTCATTTCAGCAAGATTCATGTTGTGACCTCTTTTCAAAATAGTCTATCGGCGGAATATTTGTCCGTTGACCTTCTGACCGAGCCGCCTGCTTCCATATTACTAATTTTTATCGGTTTCGTCAATCTCTTTTTTATAATTATCCACAAAAATTATTGAATATCCACGGAATCCACTTTTAAATTTTGCTATTTTCACAACCCTTCTCCCCGCAGGACAAAAAAACAGACAGACCCCAAGGGGTCTGTCTGTTTTGTGAGCGCTGCAATGTTTATTCTTTTTCCTGCTTAGGAGCCGGCTGTACCGATTCCTGCTGGTGCTTGCGGTTGCGCCGGCGCTGCACCATCGGCAGCACCTTGGCAAAGCTGGTGTAGAGCAGAGGATTGTAGACCAGGTCGAACTCTCCGATAAACTCGGTCGCTCCCTCCCGGCGGCAGAAGCCCTCTTTAAATTTATACAGACCATTGGTTTTATCGAGGATGAACACCCCGCCAAAGTCGTATATCTTCGAGCCGTTTTCAAATCCCCAGCGAATCATCTCTGCCTGCATGGCGTAGTTAGGCATCAGGTTGCGCTTGTTGTTGGAGCTGGCTCCATAGATATACCAGGTCTTGTTTCCGTAGTGGATGCAAATGGCGCCGGACAAAGGCTCTCCTTCGTGCTCGGCGATATAGATGCGCAGCAGGTCGCTGCTGCCATAGGCATCCACCATGCGTTTAAAATATTCATACGGACGGTGACCAATCTTGTCGCGCACCGCAGTGATTTCATACAGGTCAAAAAACTTTTTGAGGTCCTCCTCGCTGCGGGACCAGTGTACGGTGACCCCTTTGCGGGCAGCCAGACGGATGTTGTAGCGGGTCTTTTCGCTGAAGTGCGGCATCAGCTCATCAAAGGAGGGCTCATCCAGATTCAGAATCATATTGTACCGCGGCTGAATCAAATCGTACTTGTCGCAGCCGTCGTTGCGCACCTTCAGTCCCATCTTGCGGTACTCCTCCTCCAGCTGCGGCAGGCGCGGCAGCTCCGGGTCAAAGCGCAGTACAAAGGCGCGGTATTTTTTAGCCAACGGCTTTGCTTCGTCCAGCAAGCGCTTGACCAGCTGGGTATCGGAAAAATCACAGATCGGCGCACGCGGAGCGTACATCAGCGAAAATCCGGCAAAGGCTCTGCGGATAATCAGCGACATCGCCGCGATGATTTTTCCGTCCTCCTCCAGATACACCTGTTCTCCAATCCACCCTTCCTTCACCTTTTCCCATCCAAGGTCCTGGGTAGCGTTGGCAAACGGGGAGGTGCGGACAAAGTTCTGGTATTCTTCGACCTTTTTCAGGTCGTTGTGATTTAAAATCGGCATCTTCTGTTCACCCCTGTTCTATCATACCGAAAGCAATCGTTTGGCGATTGCAAGGTCGGATTCATAATATACATATTCTCCCCGCACCTTCTGATATACCTCCTCACCCTTGGCAGCCAGAACGATGACGTCGCCCTTCTGCGCTGTGGTGATGGCTTTTTCCACCGCCTGTGCGCGGTCCTCGATGATCTCATAGGGTGTACCGTAAGGCTTTACAAAGGAAGCAATCTCCTCGCAGATGGAGCGGACATCCTCAAACTGCGGGTCCTCCGCTGTCAGATACAGGTAGTCCGCATTCTGTCCCGAAAGGGTGCCGATGTCCCGACGGCGCAGTTGTGCCTTGCCTCCCGGACATCCGACCACCACCACAATCCGCTGACCCGGGTAATCGGCTTTGAGCGATTCATACAGCTTCTGGAAGCTCAAAAAGTTGTGGGCATAATCGACCAGAACGGTCACGCCGTCCTTTTCAAACAGGTTCATTCTGCCCTGGACCTCGTTTTGCAGCAGACCCTCCCGAATGGACTGGTCATCGACGCCCAGCGCCTTGGCAGCCAGGATGGCAGCCAGCGCATTTTCCACATTAAAACGTCCTGCCATGCGGATGCGCCAGCTGTCCTGTGCCAGTCCATGGCTGGTGGTAAAGGTAAAGCCTTGCTCCTCCTTCTGGATGTCCCGCAAAATCCAGCAGTCGTCATCATCCAAATCGGCAGTTTCCAATTTGCCAAAGGTCAGCACCCGCTGTGCGTGGGCGCGTGCGTGCTCCAGCACCCGCTGTGCGTGGTCCATCTCCCGGTTGACGATTGCGGTGCGGCAGTGCTCCATCAGCTGCAATTTGCAGGAAAAATAATCCTCAAAATCGGTGTGTTCCAGCGGACCGATGTGGTCCTCGCCGATATTCAAAAACATCCCGATGTCAAAATCCATCCCGTAGACCCTGCTGAGCTTGTACGCCTGAGAGGAAACCTCCATTGTCAAAAACGGCAGACCGCTGTCGCGGGTCTGGGCAAAATACCGCTGCAAATCAGGAGATTCCGGTGTGGTCAGGTGTGCCTCGTGATGCTCAATGCCGGTATCCACCTCCACTGTGGAAAGCACCGCGCTCTTCTGTGCTGCACACAGCTGCGGATTGCGGCGGCAGAAGGCGTCCAGAATATTTTTCATAAAATAGGTGGTGGTGGTCTTGCCCTTGGTTCCGGTCAGACCGACCACGCGGAAGTTCCGGTATGCCTTTTGGTAAAAGGCGATAGAAACCAGGCTCATCGCCTTGCGGATGTCGCTGACTAAAATGTGCGGGCAGTCCACCCCTTCATAAAGCGACTGTGCCAGGTAGACCCCTGCGCCCTTTGCGATGGCATCCCGTAGGTACTCCTCCTTAAAGGCTGCACCCTTGCAGATAAAAAAGGTGTCCGGCGTCACATCTGCCGAGCTGTAGGACAGATGGGAAAAGCGGTGCTCCAGCAGCTGCGGTGGACAATCGTATCCCACCAGCAGTCCATCCTGCTCCAGCAGCTCAACAGCTTGTTTTATCGAAATAGAATCATTCATTTTAAAAAGGTCCTCTCCTCTTTTTTCAACGATACATCTTTATTATTATAACATTTACCTTTCCTAAAACAAGTCTGGAAGGATAAAAATTGTCATCACTTTTGTAAATATTTTACCCGACCTTTCCGCCGCGCCCGCACAGACGACCCTGGTTGACAGCAAACACCCGTCCAAACCGTCGGCGGCATCTCGCACGAAACCCCGACCGGCGACATTCGTCAGCGGTCGGGGTTGTTTGGCTCTTTGCAGGGCAAACACCTTTTTGCGGTCTATTCAATCGATTTGAGCGATTCTGCCATGTTGATTTTATCCAGCTTTTGAAACATCACCAGATTGACGATAAAGGCAAACAGGAAGGTCAGCAGCAGGCTGTACCCATAGCTGAGCGGCAGCACCGTATGCGGAAAGCTGACCATATCGATGTTGATTTGTTCCATCACAAACCAGTGCAGCAGCTTGCCCAGCAGCAATCCCGCGCTGCCGCCGATGGCAGTCAGGAACAGATTCTCCCGAAAGACATAGGCTGCCGTTTCCATCGGGTAGAAGCCCAGCACCTTGATGGTGGCAATCTCCCGGATGCGCTCGGTGATGTTGATGTTGGTCAGGTTGTACAGAACGATGAACGCCAGCGAGCCTGCACAGATGATGATGACCAGAACGATGTAGTCCAAGCTGCTCATCATGCTGTCAAAGCGGTCCAACGTATCCTGATTGACCGTCACGCTGCTGACTGCATCCAATTTCATCAGCCTTGCCAGCAGCCGGTGTTCGTCTGCTACACCCTCGGTGTTGATATAAACCGAACGGCAGTCGGGCGCTTCCCCGTTCTGGCTTTCCCAGCTGTCTGCCGTCAGGTACAGGTAATTATACACATAATTTTCGCTCAGACCGATGATGCGCAGGGTCAGACGGTTGCCGTCCTCATCACTGAGAGAAACGATGTCCCCCTCCTTGATGCCCTGGCGGCGGGCAAATTCCGCTGTCAGGATGGCTTCCCCCTGTTTTGGGAAGGGGATGGGCTCTCCGCTTTCGGTGTGCAAATCCCAGTAATCGCCAAAGCGCGCGGTGTCCTCCGGGATTACCACCGTCACTGACTTGGTTTTTCCATCGGCAAGGTCGAGGTCCATCGAGCGCTCCGATGCGCGGGTGTATCCCCTGCCCTCCTCGCGCAGATAGTCCTCCAACTCCTCCCACTCTCCCTGCGAATAGTTTTCCTGCATCAGCAGGCTCATCCCGTAGGTCTGCACACTGCCGAACTGCTGTCCGGCGATGTTGGCAATCGAGTCCTTGACTCCAAAACCGGTGACCAGCAGAGCGGTGCATCCGCTGATACCGATTACCATCATACAAAAGCGCTTTTTATAGCGCAGCACGTTGCGGATGGACACCTTGACCAAAAAGGACAGGCGGTTCCACACAAAGGTGATGCGCTCGAGCAGGATGCGTTTGCCTGCCTTGGGCGCTTTGGGACGCATCAGCTGCGCCGGCACACTCATCAGCTCATACCGGCAGCTGAGGTAGGTGGTACCCATCGAGCAGAGCATCGACGCTGCCAGAGATACCAGTCCCAGCCGCAGGTCGAACACAAAGCAGATGCCGCCCATCCGATACATGATGGCATACGCCTGCCAGATGACGTAGGGGAACAGAATCGAGCCGCCAAAAAATCCAATCAAACAGCCCAATCCTGCTGCGCTGCCCGAGTAGAACAGGTATTTGCCCATGATGCTGCCCTCGCTGTAGCCCAGCGCCTTGAGCACACCGATCTGGGTGCGCTGCTCCTCCACCATGCGGTTCATGGTGGTGACACAGACCAGCGCCGCGACCAGAAAGAAGAAGATGGGAAAAACGTTGGCGATTCCATTGACGATGGAGGAGTCGTTATCAAAGCTGGCATAGCCGATATTGGTATCCCTGCCCAGCAGGTAGACATCCGGCTCTTCCAGTTCGTCCAGCTCGTCCTGCGCTTCATCCAGCTGCTGGTTTGCCTCATCCACACCCTCTGATAGCTGGCGGCTGCCTTCCTTGTATTGCAGCAGTCCCGCATCGTATTCCCGTTGGGCTGCCTCCAACTCGGTCTGGGAGTTTTGCAGCTGCTGCTCTTGTAGTTCCAGTTCACTTTGGGCAATCTCCAGCTGGTCCAGACCGCTTTCCACCTGTCGCAGACCGTCCTCCACCTGGGTCAGTGATGCCTGTAACTGCTGCTCCTGCGCCTGTGCCTGCGCATTGGCTTGTGCCAGATAAGCATTGCCTGCCGTCTGACTCTTGGCAGTCCGCGCCTGATTGAGTCCCTGCAAAATCTGCTGCCGTTGGGCTTGCAGCTGCGCCTGCTGCTGTAAAAGCTGCTGCCGTTGGGCTTGCAGCTGCGCTTTGCCCGAAATCAGCTGACTTTTTCCGATTTCCAACTGTGCTTTGCCGTCGGCAATCGTGCCTTCTGCCCGACTGAGCTGTTGGCGGGAGGCTTCCAGCTCCAGCTGATTCTTTTGCGTTTGGCTCAAAAGCTGCTGGCGGGAGGTATACAGCTCCTCCTCCCCGTCCGCCTTTAGCCTCTGGTAGCGTTCGTCCGCCTTCTGCTGGGCAAAATCCTCCAACCAGCTCTCCACCTCGTCAATCTGCGCATCATACTCCTCCGAATAGATGGCAGCTCCTTCGGTGTTGAGCCGGACAAAGATTTCGGTATCATAATCGCAGTCAAAGGCATCCTTTAGCACCAACATGAACCCGCGGATGGTTCCGTTGCCCAGCGAGGTGGTTCCGCGCTCATAATTTGCATAGTAAGGGGAGTTCACCGTTCCCACCACATGAAACTGCTTGTGGGCAAATAGTTCCTCGGTGTCCTCCTCGTTATTTTCCGACAGGGTAAGCATCGTCCCGACCGCATCCTTGCCAAACGCCTGCGCATCGACGACACACTCCTGCGCATTTTGGGGCAACCTGCCGCTGACCAGCACCGGCAGGTTCTGCTGGTCCAGCAGGCTGTACACCTTCAATGCAGATTCTTTGCCCTGCGCATCCAGCAGGAGGGCATCGGTGGAAACGGCTCCCTGTGCATCCAGCACCTTTTCCCGCCGGGAAAGCTGTTTGGCAACGTCGGTGTCAAAGCCGACGATGGAAAGCAGGCTGATGTCATACAGCTGACGCTCCTCAAAGTACTGCTGCGCACTTTTTACCATGACATCCCGCGTGACCTTCAGTCCGCAGAACAGTCCCACACCCAAAGCGACAATCGCCATGATGGCAAGATACCGTCCCAAACTCTGCCGGATTTCCCGCAGGGTGGTCTTCATCATGGAAGAACCCATCTTTCCACCTCCTGTTCTGTTTCTGGATTCTTTACCATTCGATCTGCTCGACCGGGATAATCTTTGTATTCTTCTCTTCGCTGACCACCGTTCCGCTGCGGACGGTGATAATGCGGTCTGCCATCGCAGTGATTGCCTGGTTGTGGGTGATGACAATGACCGTCACCCCGCTGTTGCGGCAGGTGTCCTGCAAAAGCTTGAGTACCGCCTTGCCGGTGTTGTAGTCGAGCGCACCGGTCGGCTCGTCACACAGCAGCAACTTGGGATTTTTTGCAAGGGCGCGCGCGATTGCCACCCTCTGCTGCTCGCCGCCGGAAAGCTGCGCCGGAAAGTTGGACATTCGCTCCTTCAGTCCCACCGCCTCCAAAACCGACGCTGCCGGCAGCGGGTCCTTGCAGATCTGCGCTGCCAATTCCACATTCTCCAAAGCAGTCAGATTCTGCACCAGGTTGTAAAACTGAAAAACAAAGCCGATGTCGAACCGGCGGTATTCGGTCAGCTGCCGCTTGTTGTAGGAGGAAATCTCCTTTCCGTCCAGCCAGACCGAGCCTTCGCTTAAAGTGTCCATCCCGCCCAGGATATTCAAAATGGTGGTCTTTCCTGCGCCCGAAGCGCCGACCACCACACAGAACTCCCCTTTTTCCACCTCAAAATTGACATCCCGAAGCGCTTCGATGCGCACCTGTCCCATCTGATACACCTTTTTGACGTCATGGAATTCCACAAATGCCACGTTTTTTCCCCCTTGTCCGTACCGGCTGATCCTTTACTCTTTATTATAACACTGTTAAAAAGCGGCGGCAATAGACAAAAATCCCCTTCCGGCAAAATCATTCTAACCAGTTTCTTGTCAGTTATCATCCCAAAATTGCCGTTTTGCTCAACGAACGGATAAAATCTCCCTCAGATACGCCAAAAGCGGCGGTAAAATTACCGCCGCTTTTTGTTTGGTTTTGATTTATTTGAGAAGTTGTGCAATCTCTTCCTTGTCCAACCAGTCGGACAAACCAAAGACATGGTGGTCCTGATAGCCGGTCATCTCATGTGCGCAGACCATGCTGTCCAGCACCGCTTCTTCTGCACACTCTGCAATCGCGCGGAACGCGCGGTCGATCTGTCCTTCCGGGATAACCTCGCGGGTGCAGATCTCCTGCTCGTCGTAGCGTACGCGGGTCGCAGTGGAAAATCCAATCATGATTTCCCCGCTGCCGTGACCGACAAAGCTGCCCAGTCTTGCCAGACCCACGCTGGCACGCTTGAGGATGCGGTGCAGTTGACGCTCGCTGACCGGAAGGTCGGTGGCTGCAATCATGATGATGCTGCCCTTATCGCACTCTTCCTTCTGCTCTGCAATCTTCTGTGCAATCACCTTACCGATATTCTTTCCTGCAATGTTCATGTCAGACATTCTGCCGTGGTTGGACTGCACCATAAAGCCCATCGTGTACTCCTTGCCGCCGATTTCGATGACGCGGGAAGCAGAACCGATGCCGCCTTTAAAGCCGTGGCAGATGGTGCCCTTGCCGGCTCCCACATCTCCCAGCTCAAAGTCTTCGCAGGCATTTTCCACTGCCTGAAGCAGATGCTCCTGGTTGACTGCACGCTGGCAGATGTTGTTCAGGTAGCTGTCGTTGCACTCGCCCACCACCGGGTTGATGCTCTTCATCGGCACCTCGTCCTGCTGGCAGCGTCTGACCATGTACTCCACCAGTCCGTCGTGTACCAGTCCGACGTTGAGGGTGTTGGTCAGCGCAATCGGTGTTTCCAGTGTGCCCAGCTCTTCGATCTGAACCAATCCGGCAGTCTTGCCAAAGCCGTTCCAGACAAAGCTGGATGCCAGCATCTTGTTTGCAAAGATGTTGTCCTCACACGGCAGCACGACGGTCACGCCGGTCTTGTGCTCCGGGGTATCCACTGTGCAATGACCTACCTTGACTCCTTTGACATCGGTGATTTTGTTGTATCTGCCGGTCGGCAGCTCACCGATACAAACGCCATAATCTCTGATTCTTTTCTGTTGCATCTTGTTACCCTCTCTCTTGTTTATTTTCAGCTGTTGGCTGCCCTCGAAAGGCTTCTGGCAGGGCGGCTCTCCTGTTGGTCGGTCCGCTGTGCCTGCCGCTTTGTGCCTGCGGTAAAATAGGAGGAGGCTGCCAGCTCTCCGGGCGCGCTGTTATCCTCAATCCGATAGTTTTTTGCATAGCTGCTGCCCGCCAAAAACCACGGGGAATCGCTTGCCCTGCCGTTGGCATCGTCCCAGGTCACATCCACCAGATAGTAAGCGCCGTCGAGCCAGACATAATTCCACGCGTGCGGTTCATCTCCATAATAGCCGGTGACAATCCAACACGGAATCTGCGCTTGGTCGCACAAAAGCTTAAAGGCATAGGCATATCCCTGACAGACCGACTTTCCTTTCATCAGCGCTCCGTAGGCGTGAAAGGAGGTCGGATAGTGGTCCGAATCGCTTTTTGCCGCAGTCATGTCATATTCGACACGACGACAGAGGGTCTCCTGGAAGTATTGCAGCAGCTGCACTGTGTTGCTGCACTGCTTTTTCCCCTGTCTGACGATTTTTTCCACCTCATCGGTCATAGATTGCTTTTGCTGGTCGCTGAGTTTGAGGTAGCCCAGCTGATATACCACACGGTAATAACCGTTTTGGTTGTAATAATAGGTAAAATCGGTGTGATTATCCAAAAAGCTTTCTGGATAATCTCTGCGCACCTGTGTGAGAGCCTGTCTGCACAGCTCTAAAAAGCGTGTCTGGCTTTTGATTGGCTGAGAAAGGCTCAGGTCCAGCTCGGTCTTTCCCTGCTGCACCGCCTGGCTGAGCGGCTGATAAATCTCTCGCTCGATGCCCTGTGTCCCGTACAGCGTACCCGCCTGCTCGGGCATCGGCTCAATTCGCACCGCAGAGCAGGGCATTGCCGCACCCATCACCGCAGCGGCTGCCAGCAGCGCGCACAGCAGACGCTTTGTTTTTCTTTTATCCGTTCGTTCCTGCAAATGAAAACATCCTTCCCTTATCTGGATTTTCAGTCGTTTTCCGGTCGTGCAGTTTCCAACTTGTGTCATTTCCATTGCCGGATACTGCCAGTATACCATGTTCCGCACTCAAATTCCAGTGAAGGAAGAATGTTTTGTAAAAGTTTACATTCTAGAATTTTTGCCTTATCGCTCAACTGCCGCATCGCTGACCGAGACGATTCCATGCAGGTCGCTCTCTTTTCCGGTGCCGAGCATCGCGTAAATGCCTTCCAGCATCTTTTCCTTGTCATACGGCAGGGTACCGGTGACCATCACCGGGTTGGTGACATGGCTGGTGGAAAATCCGGTCGGTGTCGTGACATCCAGCTCCTCCAGCAGATATGCCAGCTCCTCGATGCGTTCTCTGCCGCTTGCCTGGATAAAGCTGCCGTCGCGGCACCACTTTTCCAGTTCGGTGTCGGGAAAAACGGTCAGGTTCATCATAATGATGTTTGCCGAACGCACCTGGTTGAGCATCCTTGCGCTTGCCTGTGCGTTTTCTTTGGCGGTCCCTGCGCCGCCCAGACCATAAATCAGGATGGAGTTAAACGGAATCTGCGCCTCGTTGAGCTTTTTCAGCTGCTCGACCGCTTCGGCGCAGGTGTGACCCTTTTTCATCTGCTGCAAAATGCGGTCACTTCCGCTTTCCAGCCCAATGTACAGAAAACCCAGTCCCAGCCGGTGCAGCTCCTTGAGCTGTTCGACCGACTTGTCCCGCAGATTTTTGATGGAGGCGTACATCGACACACAGGCGCAGTAGGGCAGATATTTTTTAATCTGCACCAAAATCTCCCGCATCTGCTCAAACGAAAGGCACAGCGGCTCGCCTCCGATGAGGAACACCCGCTCGGTGTACGGATTGTAGCCGGCTGCTTCCCGCAGGTCGGCAATGATCTGCTTGAGCGGAATCAGCTCAAAATCGACCGTTTTATACATATTGCAGAAAGCACACTGGTTGTAGGAACATCCGCAGCTGACCTGCAGCAGCAGAGAATGTCGCTCAAACGGCGGATAATAGATAATCTGATCGTACCTCATAAAAACTCCTCCCTTTTTCTCCTCGTTTGACCTTGTCCGGTCTTACTGTTGGTTCAGGTATTGCTCGGAACAGGCAAGCATCTGCTGCCACTGCTGCTCCATCTGCTCCACCAGGGTGAACTGGGTGCGGGCGCGGTCCAGGTTGTGCTGCTCCCGCTCAATCTTAAAATAGGTGTCCCCTTGCAGGTAATCGGTCAAAAAGCGAATCCCACATTCGAGGGTCATCAGTCTGGCTCCCCACGGCAGGGTCAAAATCTCCTGCTCGGTCAACGCCGGACCTGCCTGGCTTAAAAATCCCTGTACACACACCTGATACAGCGGCAGCAGAAAATGCACCCGGCTCTGGTCCTGCTCATCCTCCCGGCAGTCATTGGCTCCAAAGCGGACGGTATCGCCAAAATCGTTTGCCGCCAGTCCCGGCATCACCGTATCCAAATCAATCACACACAGTCCCTGCATCGTCGTGCTGTCCAGCAGCACATTGTTGAGCTTGGTGTCATTGTGGGTCACCCGCAGCGGCAGCTTTCCGTCTGCCAACATCCCGACCATCACCGCGCAGTCCTCTTTTCGGCTGCGCACAAACTCGATTTCCCGCTGTACGCTCTGCGCACGTCCCAGCAGGTCCTGCTGCACTGCCTGCTCAAAGTCACGCAGGCGTTTGGGTGTGTCGTGGAAGTGCGGAATGGTTTCGCTCAGCTGCTCTGCGTCAAAGTCCTCCAGCTGACGCTGGAACTTTCCAAACGCTGCGGCACACTCGTACAAATCCTGCTCGTTTCTTGCCTTTTGCAGGCAGATGCTGTCCTCGATGTAGGTAAACATCCGCCAGCAATCGCCCTGACTATCTTTATGATACCACAAACCGCGGTCGGATGGAATCAGGCTCATGCTTTCCCGCTGCACATCTCCGCCGGTTTGTGCCACCTTTCTGCCGATATGTCCGGTCACCAGATGGATATTCTCCATCAGACCTTCCACATCCTGAAAGGTGCGGGTGTTGATGCGCTGAAGGATATACCTTTTCTGATTTTTCGTCTGCACCAGGTAAGTGTCGTTGATATGTCCATTTCCAAAATGCTCTGCCGACTGCACCTCTCCGATGCTGTTCCATGCCGACAGTGCCTGCTCCATTTTGCTCATCGTTCTTTCCTGCCTTTTCTGCTGTTATCATTCCTGCCACAGCGGCTGTGGGTACAGTCCCTGCTCGCTCATTTGTTCAAATGCCTGCACCACCGTCTGCTTGTCCTGCGGATAGGTGACGCCATACCAGCGGTCGTGGCTGGTCATCACCTTGACCCTTGCTCCGTCCTGTTCAATCATGCTGCTGACCACCGACGGCAGAAAATATTCTGCCTTGAGCGGATTTTCTTTGGCTGCCCGGTTTAAAAAGTCCGGGAAACCGTCCCGAACCTTCTGCAAAAAGCTGCGCGGGAATCCCCAGAAGTTCATCGAAACCAGAACATCGTCCGGCAGTTTGGTAAAGGTTTTGCCCTCGTCTTCACTGAAGGCAATCCCCTGTGCCGAACTTTCGATCCAGGTGCGCTCGGTCACCTGCCGGAGCAGTCCCTCCGCGCTCACCTGGCAGATGCCGCGGGAAACGTGTCCGTTTTCGGTGACGGTGCTTGCCAGCGGATAAGCCACCATCGCACAGCTGTCTGCATCGCTGCTGAGCAGATTGAACAACAGCTGATAGCCGCTGGGACCGTAGTAATCGTCCGCATTGATGACTGCAAACGGCGCGTCGATGCACTCTGCTGCGCACAGCACCGCATGAGCAGTCCCCCAGGGCTTTTCTCTTCCCTGCGGCACTGTGAAGCCCTGTGGCAGAGCCTCCAGCGTCTGAAAAGCATATTTTACCTGCACAAAGCGGCGCAGTCTTTTTCCCACCTGCTCCTCAAATTCCTGCTCCATCTGCGGCTTGATGACAAAAACGACCGTCTCAAAGCCTGCCCGCTTTGCATCATAGACCGAATAGTCCAAAATCTTTTCTCCATATTTTCCCATCGGGTCAATCTGCTTCAAGCCGTGGTACCTGCTGCCCATGCCGGCTGCCAGCACCACCAGTACCGGTTTGTTCATCCTGTTCATGCCTCCCAAAGATTGATAAAAAAATCACTTTTTTACAGTATACCCCTTTTATTCGCCTTTTGTCCACCCTTTTTCTCTGGCTTAGATAATAAAAAAATATCCTCTTACAGCAAAGAGGATATTTTTATTGTAGTTTATTTTGATTTTAACGATTAGCATTGCTCTTCAGCTGCAACTTTAGATTGTCCGCAATCATCGCAATAAATTCTGAGTTGGTCGGTTTTCCACGACTGTTTCGGATGGTGTATCCAAAGTAAGAGGTCAGCACATCGACATCTCCGCGGTCCCATGCCACTTCAATGGCATGGCGAATCGCACGCTCCACACGGCTCGAGGTGGTATCGTTCATCTTTGCGATCGTAGGATACAGCTGCTTGGTCACTGCATTGATCATGTTGTGGTCCTTTACCGCCAGCACAATGCCATCCCGCAGGTAATGATAGCCTTTGATATGTGCCGGCACGCCAATCTGATGGATAATTTCTGTTACCATCACCTCCAGATTCTGACCGCCCGCCTGAACAGTTGCCTCTTCTTTATCGGTTCCGGTTCCTGTTAATTGGAATACCCGTTCCGCAACCATCTGCGGGTCAATGGGTTTCAAAAAACAGTATGCCACACCACTGCTGACCAGCTGTCTTTCCAGCAGGGGATTGCTGTAGGTCGAGATGGTCATAAAGATCGGCAGCTTGCTTCCTTTTTCCTTAACATGATTGATTACACCGATTGCATCCAGGTAAGGCATGAACACATCCATCATGACGACATCCGGTCGGTAGTCCCGAATCATCTCCAGCATCAGCTGTCCATCCCTTGGCGCAACGGTTGTTTCGAACCCACAGCCGCGCAGGATCGATGTGCATCTGGCACAAAATTCTTTGTCATCATCTGAAATCAGGATTCGCAATTTCGATTCCATAAATAAAATCCTCCAGGCTCTTGTATTTTTCCACAATATTCCAGGAAAATGGAAATTTCTGGAAATAAGATTACCATATTTTTCCAGTCATTGCAAGTCCATAACAGGGTTTTTCCATCTAAGAACCGTATATTTTTTGCGTTTTACAGCGTTCTAATAATTTCTATTTGTAGAAATTTGTTTTGATTCTGTGCTTTTTCCCATAATCTGTAATATCCTGTCGAATTGCCATTTTCATCCGCTTTCCCGGCAGTTCCTATTTTTATTCCGACAAAAATCTCTGCTAAAAACAGGAATACATAGAAAAAAGACCGATTCCAGATTGGAACCGGTCTTTTGGAGGCGACACCCAGACTTGAACTGGGGAATAAAGGTTTTGCAGACCTCTGCCTTACCACTTGGCTATGTCGCCGTATGGAGCGGGTTACGAGGCTCGAACTCGCTACCTCCACCTTGGCAAGGTGGCGCTCTACCAGATGAGCTAAACCCGCATATGGTGCCTTCGGTCGGAATCGAACCAACGACACGAGGATTTTCAGTCCTCTGCTCTACCAACTGAGCTACAAAGGCATAGCCTAAAAATAGGCTGGCGACCTGGATGGGGTTCGAACCCACGACCTCTAGCGTGACAGGCTAGCGTTCTAACCAACTGAACTACCAGGCCATATGTGGTGGGAGTTACAGGGCTCGAACCTGTGACCCTCTGCTTGTAAGGCAGATGCTCTCCCAGCTGAGCTAAACTCCCACGACCTTGTTGTCGGCGGTGTTTGTTGAGCACCCGTGACAACGTAGATTATTATACTATGAGATTTCCAAAATGTCAACACCTTTTTTGAAAAAAAAGGAATTTTTTTAACCCCCTGTTTTTGGCTTGATGAAGCCGTTTTTTCTGTTTTTTTAAAAATCGCGCAAAAAAAATCTTTATTTTTTTGCGATTTTCTTTTTTGTTTTCCGGCTCCTTTTCTTCCCCCTTGCACCCTTATCTTATGCAGGCAGTTTTCAAAAGTTTCCTGCCTTGTTTCTTTCTAAGATAAAAAGTTTGCGCAATCAGCAACACCGCTTCAATTTTATCTTCTCTTAAAGCATAAAAACGGACCTCCGAAAAATACGGAGGTCCGTTTTAGATTAGCGACTCTGAATCGATTTAATCAAATTTTTGATGTCGTTTGGGGTGAAGCTGTATTTCTTGTCGCAGAACTGGCAGCCGACTTCAATCGGTTTGCCTTCGGCTTCAATTTCGCCCAGTTCTTTGGTCCCCAAGCTGATGAGCGCCCGCTCCACCCTTGCACGGGAGCAATCGCAGACATAGCCCATCTCATACTCATCAAGGATATTTGGCTCAAAACCGTCAAGCGCTGCAAAGGCAATCTGCTCCGGTGTCATTCCCTGGCGAATCATGGTGGACACCGGCGGCAGCTTTTTGATATTTTCCTCCACGCGGCTGATGGTCTCCTCGCCGGCTCCCGGCAGCAACTGAAGCAGGTAACCTCCGGCTGCCGAAACGCTCAGGTCCGGGTTGACCAGAACACCCAGACCGCACACAGTCGGAATCTGTTCGCTGGTCGCATAATAGTTGGTGATGTCCTCAGCAATCTCACCGGAGATGATGGGAACCTGTCCGATGTAAGGCTCCTTCATGCCCATATCCTTGATGACATACAAAAATCCATCGTTGCCCACCGCGCCGGCAACATCCAACTTGCCCTGGCGATTGAGCGGGATCTCCACCACCGGATTTCCTACATAGCCCTTAACGTTGCCGGTTCCGTCCGACACAGCAATCAGCATACCGGCAGGACCGTTGCCCTCCATGCGCAGGGTCACCGAGTCCTTGGTGCTTTTGAGCATGGTGCCGATGATGGAAGCTGCTGTCAGCAGTCTGCCCTCTGCTGCTGTGACCACCGCGGAGGTTTTGTGTATCTGCTCCATCCGGCTGATTGCATCGGTGCTGTCCACTGCACAGCAGAGCACCAAGCCATCTTTAGAAAGTGTTCTTACGATTTTTCCCATTGATTTTTCCTCTTTTTTCCATTAAATCTTCTGTGCGACATAAACAATTCGCTGGGTATCCGGCTGTATCGGCTCAAAACTGTCGCCTGCATAGGTCTCCAGCAGCTTCATGCCGCTTTTTTCGATAAAGCCTCTGATTTCTTCATCGGTGTATGCACGTTCGCAAAAGCTCTCCTGCGTGCGGGTGTATCGATCGTCTTCATCGTTGTATGCAAAAAAATCCAGGTCCATCTGAACCTGAAAACCGTCCTCGGAAAGGGTGTTCTGCCAAACGCAGAAAACATCCTCGCGGTCAAAGACAAAAACGTTGTTGCCCAGCACCTCCCGGTGCTTATAGACGCTGTTGACATCAAAGACAAACACAGCACCCGGATTCATAAACAAGCTGACCCGGTCAAACACCTTCTGCACCACAGCAGGGTCGGTGATGTGGTTGAGACTATCCAGTGCGCACACAGCCGCATCGATTGTACCGTACATATCCAACTGCTGCATCGGCTGACAAAGGAAGAGCAGCCGCTCGATGCTCGGGTCGGACGGCTCCTCCCGCTCAAAATCCTCTCCGTACAGCGCACGCGCCTTGTTCTGCATGGCCTCCGAAAGCATCTGCTCGGAGCCATCGGTGCCCACCACATCATAACCCAGACGAGCCAGCTCGATGGACAGTGTGCCGGTCCCGCACGCCAAATCCAACAGGATGGATGCCTTGGGACACCAGCGGCGGATGATGCTGTCAAAATAAGCGGCGCGCGCAGGATAGGAGATATTGTCGGTCAGCTCATCATAAAAGCTTGCAAAGGTATTATAACTCATGGTCCTCTTCCAGCCTCTCAAATACGATTCTGTATCCATCGCAGCCATAGTTGAGCGAGCGGTTGACGCGGCTGATGGTCGCGGTGCTGGCTCCGGTCTGTGCCACGATGTCACTGTATACCTTGTGGTCATCCAGCATTTTTGCCACTAAAAAACGCTGTGACAAAGCTCTCAGCTCCGGCACAGTGCACAGGTCTTCAAAAAACTTATAACATTCTTCTACCGTTTCCAGCTTTAGGATCGCCTGGAACAAAAATTCAACATTGAGCTCTTTCAGTTTCGAATTCATGCTGCATATCCTCCTGCCTTTTAGTCATCTCCAATTTTAGCATTTTATAGAACTAAAGTAAAGAATGGCAATCTCATTTTTACAAAAGTTAAAAAATTCTTATGGAATATGCAATAAAGAATCACTACATTTATGTACATCTATTCCTGAACATTTGTTGCAATGATCAAATCAGAGACAAAAGGAAAGCTCCGGCTGCTAAAAGAACCGGAGTTTTCCAAATTCTCATTACAAATCGTTGCGCAGCAGGTCCTCCAGGCTCTCTCTGCGAACTATCAATCTCGGTTGTCCATCCTTTACCATTACAACCGCCGGTCTGCACAGGCGGTTATAGTTGGACGCCATCGAGTAGTTGTAGGCTCCGGTGGAAAGCACCGCTACAATGTCGCCGCTTTGCACCGGCTGGATGGGCATATGCTCGCCAAGCAGGTCGCCGCTTTCGCAGCATTTTCCCGCCAGCGTGACCGTTGCCGTCTTTGGCTGGTCCATGCGGTTGGCTACTACTGCTTCGTATGTCGACTGGTAGAGCGCATAACGCGGGTTGTCGGTCATTCCGCCGTCCACTGCCGCATAGGTGCGCACATTGGGGATTTCCTTGATAGCTCCTGCTGTGTACAGGGTAATGCCGCTGGGTCCCACAATCGAGCGACCCGGCTCGAGCATCATAAACGGCTGCGGGAAGTTTAAACGCTCACAGCAGCTTTTGACCACCACCGATACCTTTTCCATATAGCTGTCATAGCGCAGCGCTGCATCCTGCTGGGTATAGCAGATGCCAAAGCCGCCGCCCAAATCCAGCTGCTCGATGATATAGCCGGTCCGGTCGCGCACCTGCGCCATAAATTCCACCATCCGCTGTGCTGCCAGCTCAAACGGCTCCAGCTCAAAAATCTGCGAGCCGATGTGGCAGTGTACCCCTTTCAGACAGAGATGCTCCATCTGCAAAGCTTCCAGCACGATTTCCATTGCCTCTCCGGTTTCCAGTGCGACACCGAATTTGCTGTCAATCTGTCCGGTGCGGACAAAGTCGTGGGTATGCGCATCCACGCCCGGCTTGATGCGGAAGGCAATCTGCGCTTTGACACTCAGCTCACCGGCAAAGCGGTTCAGCCGCTCCAGCTCATAGCGGTTGTCGACGATGAACAGCCCGATGCCGGACTGCAACGCATATTTTAGCTCATGGTCGGTCTTATTGTTACCGTGAAAGCAGATGCGTTCCGCCGGAAAACCCGCTGCCAGCGCTGTATACAGCTCTCCTTCCGAAACGACATCCAATCCCATCTGCTCTGCATCCATGATGCGGCAAATCTCTTTGCAGCAGAAGGCTTTGCTGGCATAGCAGACCATCCCTCTGCCGCTGTAGAAGCGGTCGATCGAGCTGCGGTAGCTTCTGCACGCCGCACGAATTCCCTCTTCGTCCATAACATACAACGGAGTTCCGTATTGCTTTGCCAGCAAGACGGTATCACAACCGCCGATGGTCAGATGACCCTGTTGATTGACACCTAAGCACTCCGATTGTTTCATATACACAGCTTCCTTTCCCTATTGAAAGTTCCTCTATTATTTACACACCTTTATCTGCACTCGTACAGCAGGGTACCCGTTTCATCCCCTTGTGCGGGATGCTTGTCAAACCGGTCATAGACCGTCCAGCTGCGAAAGCCTGCCTCTGCCAGCAATGCGTCCAGCTCTCCCAAGCGGTAGAGCTTGGTCTGAAAATCCATCGGCTCGCTGTGCAGCAGTTCCTCTCCCTGCCACAGTTCATAGATGCTGGGGTAGTACTGCACCTGTGTGGCAGGCTCATACCGCGCACCCATGCGCATCCGCAGCAGCTTTCCGTCCTCCAGCGGCTGGTCGGTTGTCTGAGTCAATGCCCCATCGCCCTGCTCGGCGCTGCTGACAGTGTCCACTGCAAAAACGAATACACCCTGTTCGCTCAACAGGCGCTTTGCATTTTTCAGCACCCGTTTAGCCAGCTCCTCGTCGGTAAACAGCGAGAAGGAGTTGCAGGTGATAAAAATATAGTCATAGCGTTTTTCGGTCTGATATGCGTCCGCGCTGCAGCAGTGCAGGGCAGGCTTTGCCTCGGGCAGCTTCTGTTCCAGCTGTTCGAGCATCTGCGCAGACAGGTCCACTCCGTCTATCGACAGTCCCTTCTTCCAAAACGGAATCAGGAACCGTCCGCTGCCGCACAGCAGCTCCAGCATCTGCTCGCCGGGCTTTGCGTAGGAAAGATAAAACGCCAGCTCCTGCGGGTCAGCAGTCGGGTGCAGCTGCTCATACATCATGGTACAAAGTTTTCCGTAATCGTTTATCTGCATGGCTCCTCCCTTGCCTGTTCGGCATCGTCCTGCGCAATCTCGTCGATGATGGCACGCAGCTGCTCGACGCCGTCCCCTTTGACCGCAGAAAACGGAATCATGTGGATTTGGTCGGCAAAGGGGATTTCCTGCATCAGCGCTGCCATCCGCTCCTCCTGCTGTTTTTTGGAGAGTTTATCCTTTTTGGTCAGCACGATAACAAAAGGAAACTCGTTCTGAATCAGGAAATCCACCATCATCAAATCGTCCTTGGTCGGCGGATGGCGCATATCAATCAGCTGAAAGACCAGCTCGATGCGGCGGTCGCTGTTGAAGTAGGTTTCAATCAAATCCGACCAGCGCTGTTTTTCTGCCTGTGCCACCTTGGCATAGCCGTATCCGGGCAGGTCTGCAAAGCGGACATTTTCCAGCCTGAAAAAGTTGATGGTCGCTGTTTTGCCCGGCACCGCACTGACCCTTGCCAGATTGCGGCGATTGAAAATCTTGTTGATGAGGCTGGATTTTCCCACGTTGGAGCGCCCTGCAAAGGCAATCTCCACCAAGTCCGATTGGGTCAGCTGGCTGGCTTTACCAAAGGAGGTTTCAAAGACAACATTGTTGTAGTTCATGCGTTTGCCGCTCCCTTCTTCTGTTTAGGCGTTCATCTGCGGAGATTTGCGGCTGTGCTTGTGGACAACCTTCTCTGCTACATCCAGGCACTCCGGTGCCTCCTGCTGCTCCTGCGACGGACACAACGGCAGCGGCAGCAGCGCTGTATCCAGCACTGTCCCGATTTCTCTCGCAGTCACAAACTTTACGTTTTCCTTGACCACCGGGTCCACCTCATACAGGTCCGGCTCGTTGGCCTGCGGAATGATTACCGTTTTCATCCCGTTGCGGTAGGCAGCCATCGTCTTTTCTTTCAGTCCGCCGATGGGCAGCACTCTGCCGCGCAGGGTGATTTCACCGGTCATGGCAACATCATGGCGCACCGGCATCCCGCTGAGGGCAGACACCAGCGCGGTGGTAATGGTCACACCTGCCGACGGTCCGTCCTTTGGAACAGCGCCTTCCGGGAAGTGGATGTGGATGTCCTTCTCCTTATAGAAATTCTTGTCGATGCCATAGCGGTCGCACAAGCCGCGGACACAGGTGATGGCAGCGCGGGCAGATTCCTTCATCACATCTCCCAGCGAGCCGGTCAGCTCCAGCTTGCCGGTTCCTTCCACCACAGCGACTTCCGCCTGCAAAATCTCTCCGCCGACCGAGGTCCACGCCAATCCGTTGACCACACCGACCAGATTTTCTTTTTCCATGTCGTCGTCCTTATATTTTTGTGGACCCAACAGGGTTTCCAGCATCTTCTCGCTGATATAGCAGCTCTTCTTTTCGCCTGCCACAATCATCTTCGCACTCTTGCGGCACAGGGAGGCGATTTCACGCTCCAGATTTCGCACACCTGCTTCACGGACATAATGGTCGATGATGGAATAAAGGGTGTCGTCATAAAACCGGCAGTTTCTGCCGCTGAGCCCATGGCGTTTGACCTGCTTGGGAACCAGATAGCGTTTGGCAATCTGGAATTTTTCCTCGCGGGTATAGCTGGAAAGCTCGATAATTTCCATACGGTCGTACAAAGGCGCCGGAATGCCCGACGGGTCGTTTGCCGTTGCAAAGAAGAGCACATTGCTCAAATCCATCGGGATTTCCAGATAATGGTCGCGGAACGCAAAGTTCTGCTCGGAGTCCAACACCTCCAACAGTGCCGAGGAAGGGTCGCCCTTGTAATCGCTGCCCAGCTTGTCGATTTCATCCAGCAGCATCAGCGGGTTCATGCTGCCCGCCTGCTTGATGGCAGAAACAATCCTACCGGGCATCGCGCCGATATAGGTCTTGCGGTGACCGCGGATTTCTGCCTCGTCGCGCACACCGCCCAAGCTCATGCGGACATAGTTGCGTCCCATTGCAGCGGCGATGGATTTTGCAATCGAGGTCTTGCCCACGCCGGGAGGACCCACCAGACAGATGATCTGTCCTTTGATGTTTGGTTCCAGCTTGCGCACCGCCAAAATCTCCAGGATTCTTTCTTTCACCTTCTGCAAGCCGTAGTGGTCGGCATCCAGCTGCTCTTGTGCCTGGTGGATGTCCAGCCGCTCCTGGGTCATGTGGTTCCACGGCAGAGAGAAGACTGTATCCAGATAGTTTCTGGACACCATTGCCTCCTGGCTGTTGTACATCATCTTGGAAAGCTTGTTGATTTCCTCAGTCAGCTTCTTTTCGGTTTCTTCGTCGGGAGCCATCTCCTTGAGTTTCTGACGGTACTGCTCGATTTCCTGGTCGCTGTCCTCATCCTCGCCCAGCTCGGCATGGATGGCTTTGAGCTGTTCCCGCAGGTAGTATTCCTTCTGGTTGCGGTCCACCTGCTCCTTCACCCGCTCGGCAATGCTGCGCTCGATGGACAAAATCTCATTCTCCCGACGCAGCAGCGAGGAGAGAATCTCCATGCGTTTGCGGATGCTCGACTCCTCCAGAATCATCTGCTTGTCCTCGATGGAAAAGCCCAGATTCTGTGCCAGATATTCGCTGATGTACACCGGGTCCTCCGAACCGATGATGTTTACCACCAGCTCCTTGGGCATCTTGGGCGCATAGTAGCAGTATTCCTCGAACAAATCCTTGACCACCCGCATATAAGCGTCGATGGTCACCTGCTTGCCCTGCTCGACCGGCAGCATCGGAAGTTCTTCGCACATCACCTCATAAAACGGGGTATCCTTGACCAGCTCGCACATCCTTGCGCGGTACTGTCCTTCCACGACCACCCGCATCACTTCGCTTTGTGCCTTGAGAATCTGTTTGACCTTTGCTACCACACCAACGGTGTAGAGGTCGTCCTTGCCCGGGTTTTCCACCCTTGTATTCTTCTGGGTCACCAGAAAGATTTTCTGGTTGCCCTGCATCGCCTGATTGAGTGCCAGAATCGACTTTTTGCGCGCCACATCAAAATGCAGCACCATCTTCGGGAACATCACCAGCCCACGCATTGCGATGGCTGGCAGGCGCAGTGTCTGCACCTGGTTTATCTGAATCTGCTCTTGGGTCATTCTAATCACCTTTCCTTCCCTGGGAAATCCTTCCTGTCGGATGCTCCTATCTATTGAACACCGCTCTAAAGCTGTGCGCTAAAGAGACGGATTTTTTCCTTAGTCATTTTATTATATAGCAAAGGAACGCCTGTGTAAAGCAGCAGACGTTCCTTTGGTAGTACAAATTCCATCTCTTGCTCTGCGTTCAAACGCATTAAGCAAAAGTTTTTTTGTTCTTACGGGATTTTGCCTGGTCCTGTGCCACCGGTATCATCATGCGCACCGGCACTTTGAGCGGGTCGCGCTCGAACACAAAGGATTTTTTATCCTCGATGCCTTCTTTGGTCACCACGATACGGGTGATGGTTGGGTCGGACGGTGTATCGAACATCAAACCGTCGAGTACCTCTTCCATGATGGCACGCAGTCCGCGTGCGCCGGTCTTTCGTTCAATCGCGCGCTCCGCGATGGTTTCCAGCGCCTGCGGCTCAAATTCCAGCTGCATTCCCTCCAGCTCAAACAGCTTTTTGTACTGTTTGACCAGCGAGTTCTTCGGCTCGGTCAGGATGCGCACCAGGCTCTCCTTGTCCAGTCCGGTCAGGGTTGCAATAATCGGCAGACGGCCCACCAGCTCCGGGATCAGTCCAAACTTGACCAAATCCTGCGGGGTGATCTGTCCGAGCAGAACATCCTGCTCCAACAGGGTCTTATCCTTAATCTGTGCGCCAAAGCCCAGAGAGGACTGTGCAACGCGGTTTTCGATGGCTTTCTGGATGCCGTCAAATGCACCGCCGCAGATGAACAGGATTTTGGAGGTGTCGATCTGCAAAAATTCCTGGTTCGGATGTTTTCTTCCGCCGTTCGGCGGTACGTTTGCCACGGTACCTTCGATAATCTTGAGCAGCGCCTGCTGAACGCCCTCGCCGCTGACGTCGCGAGTGATGGAGGTGTTCTCGGATTTTCTGCCGATTTTATCAATCTCATCAATGTAGATGATGCCGGTCTGGGCACGCTCGATGTCCCAATCTGCCGCCTGAATCAGACGCAGCAGGATATTTTCCACGTCCTCACCCACATAACCGGCTTCGGTCAGGGTGGTCGCATCCGCAATGGCAAACGGAACGTTCATCGTTTTTGCCAGCGTCTGTGCCAGCATGGTTTTACCGACACCGGTCGGACCTACCAGCAGCACATTGCTCTTGGTCAGTTCGACGTTGTCGTCATCATCTTTAAGGAATATTCTTTTGTAATGGTTATAAATCGCCACGCACAGTGCGCGCTTTGCCCGGTCCTGTCCAATGACATATTCGTCGAGCACCCGCTTGATGTCCTGCGGCTTTGGCATTGGGATGGTATCGGACACCGTTTCCCGTTTTGCCCGCGGCTCGCTTGCACGCTGCGAATCCCCATTGAGGACCTCCTGGCACAGCTCGATGCACTCATTACAGATACATACGCCCGGACCGGCAATCATACGCTCTACCTCGTCCTGATATTTTCCGCAGAACGAGCATCTTAACATTTTATCATCATTCCTTGGCATTGCCGCAACACCGATCCTTACCGTTTATCAATGATTCTGTCTACCAGACCGTACTCCAGTGCCTGCTGTGCGGTCATAAAGTTGTCGCGCTCGGTATCGCGCTCGATGACCTCCAGCGGCTGTCCGGTCGCTTCAGACAGCATTTTGTTCAGCTTTTTCTTGACATCCAGAATCCACTCGGTATGGATGCGCATATCGGTCGCCTGACCCTGCGCACCACCGGATGGCTGGTGAATCATGATGGTGGAGTTTGGCAGCGCAAGACGTTTGCCCTTGGTTCCTGCCGACAGCAGGAAGGCACCCATCGAAGCTGCCATGCCCATGCAGATGGTGGAAACATCGCATTTGATATATTTCATGGTATCATAAATTGCCAGACCGGCTGTTACCGAGCCGCCCGGGCTGTTGATGTAAAGGCTGATGTCCTTGTCGCTGTCCTGACCCTCCAGATACAGCAGCTGCGCTACCACCAGGCTTGCGGTCGCGTCATTTACCTCATCACACAGCATGATGATCCTGTCATTGAGCAGTCGGGAAAAAATATCATAGGAGCGCTCTCCACGATTGGTCTGCTCGACTACATATGGTACTAAAGCCATTGACAAAACCTCCCTTTTTTCTTTAAACACATTCTTCCGCCGAAGCGTGCGCAGAAAGTAGCCCTGTCCGGGCTTCGCTCTATTTGCATCCGGCGGTATTTCAAAAAAGCATCTGCCAGAAATATCCTTGCCGTCTGCCCTGTCTTTTAAACGCGGCTGCGGCAAAAAAGTTGAAAGGAAAGCCTTTTCTGGCTGGTCAATACGAAAAAATGCGACCGGCTGGTGCCAGCCGGCCGCAAACGGCTATTTCATCGTTTCTAATTATACAGGGAACCATCAGACAGGTGTTGTATATTTTGTGAACGATTTTTTAAAAGCTTGCCTGTTTTGGAGGATTATTCCTCGTCTGCTTCTTCAGCTGCTTCGCCTTCTGCTTTCTTCTTGGACTTAGCAGCGGTCTTTTTTACCTTTTTCTCGGTAACTTCAGCAGATTCTTTTACCAGGTCGATTGCCTTGTTTACAGTAACGTCTTTAGCAATCTCTGCTGCCGGCAGGATGCCTTTTACCTTTTCTACGTCGATGCCGTAGTTCTGCGCAATCTTCTCGTACTCAGCCTGGATGTCCTCTTCGGAAGCGGTCAGCTGCTCAACCTCAGCAATCTTCTCCAGAGCCAGTCTGATCTTGACCTGTCTTTCAGCAGATTCCTGGAAGGTAGCACGGAAGGTCTTCATGTCAGAACCGGTGTAGTGCAGGTACAGGTCGAGGTTCATGCCCTGGGACTGCAGACGGTAGCTGAAATCGTTGACCATCTCGTTGATCTTGTTTTCGTACATGCACTGTGGAATTTCGCCTTCCATGTTTTCGATTACAGTGCTGATCAGGCTGTTTTCCATGTCAACCTGTGCTTTTTTGTCAGCTTCCTGCTGCAGTTTTTCCTTAACATCCTTTTTCAGGTCTGCCAGGGTGTCGAATTCGCTGACGTCTTTTACAAACTCATCGTCCAGAGCCGGCAGCTCCTTCTCCTGAACAGCGTTTACCTTTACTTTAAAGATAACTGCTTGACCTTTGAGGTCCTCTGCATGGTAATCTTCCGGGAAGGTAACGTTTACTTCGAACTCGTCGCCTTCTTTGTGACCAACTACCTGCTCTTCAAAGCCAGGGATGAACTGACCGGAGCCGAGTACCAGCGGGAAGTTTTCACCCTTGCCGCCTTCGAATGCAACGCCGTCTTTGAAACCTTCAAAGTCGATCAGAGCGGTGTCGCCGTTCTTTGCAGCTCTTTCAACGTTGGTCAGACGGGAGTTTCTCTCTCTCATTCTGTCCAGCTCTGCGTTGACGTCAGTAGCCATGATGGTCTCTACGGTCTTTTCAGCTTTGATGCCTTTGTAGTTTTTAACGGTAACTTCCGGTTTTACGGTAACGGTTGCTTTGAAGCTGAAGCCTTTGCCGTCCTCTACCTGCAGGTCGGATACATTTGCACGATCAACCGGCTCGATCTTTGCTTCTTCAACAGCTGCTTCGTAAGCTGCTGGGTATACCATATTGATGGCATCGTCATAGAAGAACTCTTTGCCATACATTTTTTCAATCATTGCTTTTGGAGCCTTGCCTTTGCGGAAGCCCGGCAGAGCGATGGATTTTACCTTCTTTTTATACGCCTTTACCAGAGCGTCCTGGAACTGCTCCTCGCTTACCTGGATCTGCAGCTCCACAGTGTTGTTTTCAAGTTTGTTTACAGAAGTCAAACTCATTTTACTTTACATTCCTTTCTTTTTCTGTGCCGAATCAGATGACAGTGCGTCCTGAGCCGATCATCGCCGGCTTTTGTGCAGGTCTTTGTGACATGAACGCCGTCGGGCAGCCCATATCCTCGGCGATGTTCCAACCAGAAGCCCTGCGGTCATCTTTATCATCGGAACAGACCCCTACCCTCATCCTGAAAAGCAACGGCACATTTTCTATTCTATCAAAAGCGTCCGTCCCTGTTTGTTGGGAAAACGACGCCCTTTACAGAATGATCCAAACAATTATAGCACATTCTTTTTAGAAATTCCACCGGTTGACGGAAATAATTTACGGTTTATCCAATCTTTTTCGGCATAAACCGCAGATAATCCGCCGACACCATTTCCAGCTGCACCCCGCACCACTCTCCTTGAAAAGCAAAACGACAGCCTTGCGAATGGATATGTCCGTAGTAGCAGCGGCGCACACCGTACTGGTTCATCACTTCAAAAAATTCCGGGATGCTGTCCTGCATAAAAACAGGCGGATAGTGCAAAAACAGCACCTTCTCCTGCTCGCCGAACCGCTGTGCATCCTGAAGGGATGCCCGGATCCTGCCCGCCTCGCGGTTGATAATCTTTTTGTCGTGCTCCTGTCCCTGTTCAAACATCCAGCCGCGGGAGCCGCACAGACTCAGTCCTTCCACGCTGACCGCATTGTTGTGCAGGATGCTCAAACTGTCCAGCCCGTTTTCTTCCAAAAAGCTCTCCATCTTTGCGCGGGTGGTCCACCAGTAGTCGTGGTTGCCCTTCATCAGGATTTTTTTTCCGGGCAGCCGGTGCAGAAAAAGGAAATCCTCCTTTGCCTGCTCCAGACTCATCCCCCAGGAAACATCTCCCGGGATGATGACGGTATCCTGCGGCTGCACCACTGAGCGCCAGTTTTCCTCCAGGCGCTGCATATAGTTTTTCCATCCGCCAAAAATGTCCATCGGTTTGTCGGTCGAGAGGGACAGATGGGTATCTCCAATCACAAAAAGCGACATTCGTCAATTCCTTTCCGAAGTATCAAAAAGATGAGGCATAAATCGCTGCGGTCCAGCCTGATACAGTTCATCCAACACATCCAGATGCTGCATCAGATACAGCTTGCCGGCAATCGCCGCAAACTTTTCCCAATAGCGTCCGGTTTGCGCCCGGTACAGCCATTGTTCCTGTTCGGAGCCATCCTTGCAGGCAAGCGCCTGGCGCAGCTGCTCGAGCGCGTGCGCCTGATGCTCCTCAATCCAGCCGGAGGGGTCAAAGGAAGCAAGCTCCTTCCCGCAGGCAAGCAGATGGGCAAAGCCCTCGTCAAAGCAGATAAACCGCAGCTGCTCCCGATAGGAGGCGTCTGGATTTGGACGCCATCTCTGGTGCAGCAGAGCATGGGCAGTTTCATGGGTCAGCATCTGTCGGGCAAACTCCCGCGGATTCTGGTAACTTAAAAATCTGCCCATATCAAAGACGACCCACTCCCTGCCGTCGTGCTCGCACACCATCGCATCATAAGGAGCCGGAATCCCAACGGTGAGCAGCACCGGATAATCCCGTAGCTCCTTTTGATAGTCGGGGAAAAGCCGCGTATAGTAGGCTGCGTTACAGGGAACAAATTCCTGTGCCATTTGGGTAATCTGTCCGGCAAGCTGTCCTATCTCGCTTTGCTTTGTCTGCACGTCGCTCAAATCAAACAGGCGCTTTCCCGGCTCGATTTCCGAAAAAACCCAGCTATCCAAATCGGTGCTGCCACCCAGAAAATCGTCCACAATCTGCCTGTCGAGCTTCATAACGTCTGCCTCCTAGTAGCCAAGCTGCATCTGGCTGCGTTTGTGCTGAGCCACCACGCGGTATTTTACCTTGCGGGATTTAAAGCGATAGCTGACCCCATCACATCCGTAACGGCTGAAGGTGAACACCCGGTCGCTGACTGCATCCAGGCTGTTTTCCAGCTGGGATGGGTCGATTCCCATTTCACTAAAATAGTCTTTATTGCGCATCATCTAACATTTTCCTCAAAGAACCGCAGCGCGTTGTCGAACATAATCTTGTCCGAAACGCGTCGGCTGATTCCGTTTTCTACCATATAATCTCCAAAGGAGGCAAACAGAGCCGGATTGTCCATCTGGCTGGTGATGCCGCCGTCAAAATCGCTGCCGCAGCAGATGACATCCTCGCCGCCCAGTTCGAGCATCCGGTAAACATGGCGGAACAGCTCGGCTTTGGAGTCCTTCATCGGCTCGTCAGAAACAAAGTTGTGCAGCAGGTTCAGTCCGCACAGACCCTTGTGCTCCACAATGTACTGGAACATCTCCTCGGTCAGGTTGCGTTTGTGCGAGCAGATGGAGCGCAGATTGGAGTGGGTTGCAATGATCGGTTTGGTTGCCAGACCGCCCATCAGCTCCTCCATGCCCTTGTCGTTGAGGTGGGAAACGTCCACGATGATGTTCTGACGCTCCATCTCTTTAACGGCTTCTCTGCCGAAATCTGTGAAGCCCATCTGCGGGTCAACGTTGCCCGATGCCAGCTCGTTTGGACCGTTCCAGGTCAGGGTCATCATCTTGACACCGTCGCGTGCCAGCTTTTCGATGTTTTCCAGTTTGCCGCCCAGAACCGCTGCACCCTCTACCGACAGGACAGCCGCACATTTTTTAGCAGCGGTGATGCGTTTGATGTCGTCAGCATTGTGAACGAATTCCACAATGTCCTTGTGCTCGTCGAGCATCTTGTGGAAATATGCGCGCACCCTCTCGTAATATTCCATTGCATCCGCTCCGCGTTTGCTGTCTGGAATAAAAATTGCAAAGGTCTGGCACCATTTTTCCATCTGTGGCAGGTAGCGCAGGCTCAGCTGACAATTTTCAGTGAGCATATTTTCCCCATGTTCTTCCATTCTTTCGATGGTGTCGCAGTGCAAATCAAACAGTTTCATAATCCTTCATTCCTTTCAACATCGTTTGTGTGTATTCGATCAACCGCCTTACAAAGCGGTATCGTACAAAGAAAAGGCATTTGGATAGTACTCCAGTCCCACCACCTGCCGACCGCGAAAGGTCACGCACGCCACGTCAAAGCGCGGCTGATAACAGGCGAAACTGGTGTGGTTCATCAAAAACCGCTGGGCACACAGCAGCACTCTGCGCCGCTTTTGGGGAGTCAAAGCAAGCTGTGCTGCGACCATAGCACCCTCCTTGCGGGATTTGACCTCGGTGAAAATCAGGTGCTTGCCGTCGCAGGCGATGATGTCGATCTCCTCGTGGTGTCCACCGGCTGCATGATAATTGCATTGTACCACAAAACACCCCTGTTGGACAAGATATTCCCGCACTGCAATCTCGCCCAATTTTCCAATCGTCATCTTCTCCACGGCAAGCTATCCCCTGTTCAAAATCTTCTTTAAAAAGCTCAGTCGGTGCTGCGGGCAGACACCGAACTGTTCGATGCGCTCATAGTGCAGCTTGGTCGGGTAGCCCTTGTGTTTGGCAAAGCCATACTGCGGGTAAAGCGCATCCAACTGCAACAGCTGATGGTCCCTGGTCACCTTGGCAAGCACCGATGCCGCTGCAATCGCCGCAGAATTGGCGTCCCCTTTGATGACCGTTTGGGTCGGCTGCATAATTTTCGGGTCGCGGTTGCCGTCCACCAGAAGGATGTCGGGATGCAAAGAAAAGTTTTCCTCCAGCTGCTGCACCGCGCGGCTCATCGCCAGAAAGGTGGCATTGAGGATGTTGAGCTGGTCGATCTCTCCACAGTCCGCCTGTCCGATGCCATAGGCTACGGCAGCCTGACAGATCGGCTCGAACAGCTGCTCCCGCTTTTTTTCCGAAAGCTTTTTGGAATCGTTTAATTGCGCCAGCTGCGGCCAGCGCTCCAGCAGCTGCTCCTGCGGAGGAAGGATGACAGCAGCGGCGACCACCGGTCCTGCCAGCGGTCCTCTGCCCGCCTCGTCCACACCGCAGACCAGCGGATAACCCTGCGCGGCAATCTGTGCATCAAACTCGAACAGCGCTGTGTTTTCCTGCATTACACTTCCTCCTGCACAGCCGTCTGAGCAGCAGTGTGCGGTCGTTCCAGCGAGATGCGCCCAATCTTGCCCGAGCGGAATTCATCCAGCACGGTGATTGCCGCACGCTCGGTGTTGACCACTCCGCCCGAAAGCATCATGCCGCGCTTTTTGCCCACCAGCTCCAGCAGATCAAACGGCTCCAGTCCCTCATACTCCTGCTCGGTGACCTTAAAGCGCTCCTGCAGCAGCTTTGGATAGCGGCTGCGCAGCAGGTCCAAAAAGCGCATTGCCACCCACTCCATATCGTATACGTCGTCCTTGATGGCTCCGGTGTAGGCAAGGCGTTCTCCCACCTGCTTGTCATCAAATTTCGGCCACAGAACACCCGGCATATCCAACAGCTCGATGCCGCTTTCCAGGCGCACCCACTGCTTTCCTCTGGTGACACCCGGGCGGTCCTCCACCTTGACCCGCTTGCTGCCGGCAAGGCGGTTGATCAGGCTGGATTTGCCGACGTTTGGCACACCTACAATCATCATGCGAATCGGACGGCTCTGCATCCCCTTGGCTTTGCGTTTGGCAAGCAGGTCTGCCAGCACCTCCCGCACCGCAGGAACCAGCTCCTTGAGCCCTCTGCCCGAGCGGCAGTCGAGCGCCAGGGTGCGCACTCCATGACTTTTATAATACTCCTGCCACTGTTTGGTGACGGCAGGGTCGGCGATGTCCGCCTTGTTGAATACCACTAAACGCGGCTTGTCACCGATGATTTTTTCAATCTCCGGGTTGCGGCTGCTTTTTGGAATCCTTGCATCCCGCAGCTCCACAACGATGTCCACCAGTCCCAGGCTTTCCTTCATCACCCGGCGGGTCTTTGCCATGTGTCCCGGGAACCACTGGATGCTCGGGGTCTGGGTCAGGTATTCCTGTTCCTGCTGCATCTCTTCCTTGTTGTCCTGCATACTCTATCGTTCCTCCATTGGTCGTTCGATTCATTCTAATCGGCGGTGATGATATTCAGCCTTCCGCTGTCGCTGACCTTTCCAAAGCGGTCAAACGGGAAAAAGCGGAACAGCACCCTGCCGACAATATATTCTTCCTTGATGGTCCCCACCGACAGCGAGCGGCTGTCGCGCGAACCGTTGCGGTTATCTCCCATGACAAAGATTTCTCCCTCCGGCACCGTCAAAGGGAACTCGGTCCCTTCATCCAGATAGGTCGGCTCGAGGGTATACGGCTCCGAAAGCGCTTCTCCGTCCACATACACCTGTCCCAGCTCAAAGTCGATGTCGACCGTCTGTCCGCCGGTCGCGATGATTCGTTTGATCAGGTTTTTTCCTTCCTCGTGGTCTGCCTCTCCGCACAGCACCACAATATCTCCCGCAGACGGCTCATAGAACAGATGGGAGATGACCAGGCGTTCCCCGTTTTCCAGCGTGGGCAGCATCGACTCGCCGTCCACCGTCGCCGGACGGGCGATAAAGGTAAAAATCAGCAGCATCACTGCAAATACCAGCGCAAGCGACTCGGCATATTCCAACACATTTTGCAGGCGCTTTTTCTGCTTGTCCTCCTGCTCAACCGTTTCTTTTCCCACTGCGGGCTGATTGGTATTGTTGTCCATGAGCTTCTCCTCCCGTACTGACAGACTTTTTTGTCTGTTTGATTGATACTCCAAAAATTCTTGGATAAAAAACAAAAAGGGACAGAGTAAACTGTCCCTTTTTGCGCGAACTTAGCGGATCTGTTCTTTAACTTTTGCAGCTTTGCCGACGCGGTCACGCAGGTAGTACAGTTTGCTTCTGCGAACTTTACCGTTTCTGGTAACGACAACTTCAGCAACGTTAGGAGAGTGCATTGGGAAGACTCTCTCTACGCCGCAGCCGTGGGAAATACGGCGAACGGTGAAGGTAGAGTTGATGCCGCCTTTTTTGATGCCGATAACGGTACCTTCAAAAGCCTGCAGTCTTTCCTTGTCGCCCTCTTTGATTTTAACCTGTACGCGAACGGTGTCACCTACTTCGAAAGATGGCAGCTCGTTCTTCATGCAGGACTCGGAAATTTTCTGTAATGCGTCCATGAACTTTTCCTCCTTAAATTTTCAGATATTCTTGCGTCTGCGCAGAGGAATATCCACTTTGAATGTCGCAATCCTTCTGCCCGGCAGCTGCCGGACATAAATTGCAGATTGTGCATCAACACTCATCCACAACAAAGTCGCACCTCAAAAGAGTCCTTTGTATAGACGGAAACTGTTGCATACTTGAGCATTATAGCACGACCTTTTGTGAATTGCAATCTTTTTTTGCCTCAAGATGGGTTTTCCACCGATTTTCACCGCTTTGCACAATCCTGTTCCAACTGGATTCCCGCTTTTTGTGTCCTTAGCAGAAGGGCTGCATCTGCTTATTGTAGACCATTGCGCGCTTGAGCGAGCGAACATCCAACCGGAAGGGTGCGTTGTCCAGCAGCAGCGACGGATTGATGTTGACCTCGATGCCGGTGGCAAAGCGCATGGTAGCCAAAACCGTTCCCTCCGAGGCTTTGAGCGAAACGACCGAGAACAGCGGACGGATGTCGATTCCCTTCTCGCCCTTTTTGGTTTTTTTGATGACATTGATCTGGCTGCGGTTTAAATATTCCTCCAGCTTCTGTTCAAAGCCTTCCTCTCCTGCCAGCACCATCTCGTAGTCTGCCCATGCAATCTCCTTCTGGTCCATCTTCTGCGGACCGGCAGCAAACACCTGGATGTCCGGCGGCAGGCAGGCGTTGACCTTTTCGGCAATGCTGTCCAGCGCCACTTGGCGGGTCATCTTCAGATCGACACACTCATAGCTGCTCTCGCATCCCAGCGACAGCGGCAGCGGGAAGGTCAGGTACATATGCGGATTAAAGCCGCCGGTGTACCATACCGGCAGACCGGAGCGTTTGAGCGCACGGCTCATGCAGCGGTTCATATCCAGATGGGAGATATATTTGGCGCGGTCGAGCTTGGTGAAGAACAGGCGCACCTTCTGCGGCTGTTCGAGCAGTCCCTCCTGCGGCTGTGGCTGCGGCGGCTGGATGGGCTGCACCGGTCTTTCATAGTGGACCTGCTCGATGTTGGCACAGCATCTTCCGCCTCCCATCAGCTTGTTGGCTCCGCAGGCGGAGCATTTCTCGCGGCACTGCGGGGTGGTCGCGCTCTCGAGCGCCAGCTTGTTTTCACGAATCAAAAATTCCTTGCTGACACAGTAATCCAGGTGATCCCACGGCATCACCTCGTCGTAGCTGCGGCGGCGGTTTGCATAGAACGCCGGGTCGATGCCCAGCTCCTCCATCGCATCGTACCATCTCTGTGGGTCAAAGTACTCGTACCAGCCATCCAGACGGCTTCCCTTCTTCCAAACCTGCTCGATGACGTCGCCCAAACGGCGGTCGCCTTTGGCAAGGATGGCTTCGATGAAGCTGACGTCCGCATCGTGATAGCTGACGCTGATTTTTTTGGACTTGACGCTGGCAAGCAGGTGCTTCTGTTTTTCCCGCAGCAGCTCCATGCTGTCCTGTCCCTCAAACTGGAAGGGGGTGAACGGCTTTGGAACAAAGCAGGCGCAGGAGATGGACACGCTGACCGAACGTCCCTTTGGACGGGTCGGGATGCTGTAATACAGGTCGACCACCTTCTGTGCAAGGTTTGCGATTCCTTCGATGTCCTCCATCGTTTCGGTAGGCAGACCCATCATAAAGTAGAGCTTGACCGAGGTGTAGCCGCCCTCAAACGCGGTGCGGCAGGTGGTCAGCACCTCCTCCTCGGTGACGTTTTTGTTGATGACATCGCGCAGGCGCTGGGTTCCTGCCTCGGCTGCAAAGGTCAGACCGCTCTTCTTTAAGCGAGAAACCTTGTCCATCAGCTCCTTGGAAAAGTTGTCCACACGCAGGCTTGGCAGCGACAGGCTGACCTTCTGCTCGGTGGTCCAGTTGAGCAGGTCGTCGAGCAGCGGTTCGATCTCCTTGTAGTCGCTGGTGGAAAGGCTGGTCAGCGACAGCTCCTCATAGCCGCTGGTGTCGCACAAGCTGTGCGCATCCGCATTGAGGGTGTCATAGTGCTTGTCGCGCAGCGGACGATAGATAAAGCCCGCCTGACAAAAGCGGCAGCCGCGCAGACAGCCGCGCTGAATCTCCAGCATCGAGCGGTCGTGGACGATGTTGATGAACGGTACAACAAACTGTTTTGGATAGTATACCTTGTCCAAATCGGCAATGATTCGTTTGGTCACCTTTTCCGGTGCCTGCGGACAGTTGGGCTTCACCGAGTCGATGGTACCGTCCTCGCGGTAGCTGACGTCGTACAGGCTTGGAACATACACGCCGCCGATCTGTGCTGCCTGCTGCAAAAAGCGCTGCTTGTCCCAGCCCTCTTTTTTTGCCTGCATATACAGGTCGGTCAGCTCGATGTTGACCTCCTCGCCCTCACCGATGATGAAGATGTCGATGAAGTCTGCCACCGGCTCCGGGTTGCAGGCGCAGGGACCGCCCGCTACCACCATCGGCGCAAGGGCGGTGCGGTCCTTCGAGCGCACCGGCACCCCTGCCAGGTCAAGCATATTGAGGATGGCGGTATAGCTCATCTCATACTGCATGGTAAACAGGATAAAATCAAAGTCGCAGATAGGGTCCAGGCTTTCCAGCCCGTACAGCGGGATATTCTTTTCCCGCATCAGCTGCTCCATGTCCGCATCCGGTGCAAAGACGCGCTCGCACCACCAGTTTTCCCTCTCGTTGTACAGGGAATATAAAATCTTCATTCCCAGGTGGGACATACCCACCTCATATTTATCGGGAAAGCAGAATGCCAGACGGCAGTCCACCTTCTCCTTGTCCTTCATAATGCTGTTCAGTTCTCCGCCAATATACTGTGCCGGTTTCTGCACATCCAGCAGGATCTGTTCGAGCTGTTCTCGTTTCATCTGCGGTCCTCCAAAATTTGGTCTTGCTTTTTTCATTCGTGTTTTTTTAGTTTACATGATTTTGAGCCGAAAATCAACCGTTCCTCCTCCCGCTTGGCTTGTCCTCCCGATTTTTTCTTCCGAATCCCCTGCTTGCAAACCCTGCTCTTTTATGATACCTTTTTGTAAAAAGGAGGGATTTGGATGTTAAGCTACCATATCATGACCGAACCGGAAAAACGTCAGGTCTGTGCCTGGCAATACGACGGAGAGTATGCCGCTTATAATCTTCCTGACTATACCGAGATGCAAAAGCGGCAGATGGGCTTTTGCAACCCTGACCGCCGGAAAAATTTTTACTCCTATTATAATAACACTCGGCTGGTCGGATTCACCAACCTGCTCGAGGAAGAAACGGAGGTCTTTGTCGGCATCGGTGTTTCCCCCCAGCTGTGCAACAAAGGGTACGGCAGACAGATCCTCGCACTGGTCCGTCAGATTGCCGCACAGCTTTATCCGAACAAGCCTCTCTATCTGGAGGTGCGGTGCTGGAACCGCCGCGCTATTGCCTGCTATCAGCGTGCGGGTTTTTGCATTGAAGGAGAAGCCTTTGAGCAGACCACCCCGATGGGCAAGGGCAGCTTTTACCGGATGGTTTGCCCGGCAGCTGCCACCGACAATCCTCCGCTGTAAAAGCGGCTTTACCGCCTGAGAATGGGCATTTGTCGGCAATTTGTGACAAATTTTTCCATCTCTTTCCGCAGCTTCTCTATGGGAAATGTAAAAAGATTTTCCTTCCTGCGCTTGCAAACCATTTCCAAATCAAGTATAATAAACCACAAAGGCGGTGAATAGCAATGATTGACAGAGAACTGATTGACGCAATCAGCCAGCTGTTGGACGTCAAGCTGACCAATGAGCTTGGTCCAATCAAATATGAAATCAAATCCATTAAGGAAGAGGTCCGTGGCATCCGTGACGAGGTGCGCGAGATCAAAGCCGAAGTAAAAGCCGGACGGGAAGATATTAAAAATCTTTACCAGACATTGGATGCTGTGGAAAAACGCCTGAAAAAGGTGGAACTGACACAGGAAAACGACATCAAGCAGTCGATCCATCAGCTGTTTGACGGACAACGTGCTACGCTGGAAAAATTCCAGAGCGTAAATGAAATCAACGATCGGGTCAAGGACATCCAGGGTGCAGTCGATGTGCTCAAGGTGTTGACCGTAAAAAAAATCTAACAAAAACGACGGGTAGAAAGCCATAATGGTTTCTACCCGTCGTTTTTTCTTCTGTCCACCAACAGAGCCACCGCCAGCGCAGCGGACAACAGCAGCAGAGTAGCGTTTTTCTGCCGGTACAGCAGCAGCACGCCAAGCGCCAGCACCACCAGCAGGGTGACTTCCTGCACCACCGTACAGAATTTCTGTGCGGTCCTCAAGCAAAAATGCCGCTGCATCAGGCAAAACAGTGCCTGCCCGCCGTCCAGCGAAGGCAGCGGACAAAGCTCGAACAGTCCCAGTGCACAGTTGACAGCCGAAAAGGAAAATTTTCCTGCACAGTACAAAACAAGCGCCAGCAGAAGATTGAGCATCGGACCCGACAGATTGACAAACAGTTCCCTGTGCAGGGACGGCGCCGCTGCACGCTCGATGCGCACGCCCAGCGGGCACAGACAAACTGCTGTGACCGACACGCCGCAGACCGCCATCGCCAGCAGATGTCCCAGCTCATGCAGCAGCGCTGCACAGATACATCCGACCGCCAAACCGCTCCGGTCAAACAGCAGCGCCAGACTCAGCAGCAGAAAAAAGCCAAAATCTGCCTGTACCCGGATGGCTCTATCCCGTTCATTTTTCTTCATACGCCCTGACCTCCAGCGATAAAAGCGGGTCTGCCTTTTTCCCCTGCACCTCAATTTCAAAGTGCAGATGCGGACCGGTGGAGATGCCCGTACTCCCCACCAGCGCGATGCGGTCCCCACGGGAAAGCTGCTCGCCCTCTTCCGCCAAAATCTCGCTGCAATGGTTGTAGGTGGTCCGCAGCTGCTCGGAGTGACGGATGACCAGATAGTTGCCGTAACTTTCGTTGTAGCCGACCGATTCCACCACCCCGGGCAAAGCCGCCCGCACCGGTGTCCCCTGCGCCGCCGCAATGTCCACTCCCTTGTGAAAATCTGCCTGCCGGCTGATTGGATGCTCCCGCCAGCCAAAGCAGGAGGTCACCCGTCCTGCCACCGGTGTACACAGCTGTGCGCTGAGCAGGTAGGGGGCAAGGGTCGTTCCCTTGGCTGCTGCCATGCCCTTGCCGGGAAAAGCACCGCCTGCGCCCGATTCTGTCTGCTCACTCATACCGACCACCGGCTCGGGCAGCTGCTCGGGGGACACAATCTGTTTTGCGACAAAATCCCGAATCTCCTCCAAAATATGACCCGCTCCTCCCTGCCAAAACCCACAAAACTGCTGCCAAAGCTGCCCGAGCTTTTCTGTGTCAAACAAAATCTCCTGCTCCTCCCGGCAAAGCATCCGAGCGGCATTTCTTGCAGCATCTTCATTTTCCCCACCCAGCCGCACCGAAGCAAAAAACACCCCCGCTGCTGCCAGACACAGCGCCATCTGAAAGCAAAGCATCGAAGTCAAGCCCTCCCGAAGCGTTTTTTCCTTTTGTGCTGTTTTCCATTTTTTGTCCATTTTGTCTTTTCCTCCCGACGACTGTTTGGTCACATTGTATGTCCTTTCCTTTTCGGATATTCCTGTTCTATCAAAAAGCACCCGCTTTACTTATGCAAGATGAATAAACTTTATCCTCATTCAAAAAAGTTTATATGTAATTATTTACATTACCTTTTCTCTGTGCTATGATGAACCTGAGTTCTGAATCATAAGCGCAAATTGCGTCTACATAAGAAGGAGGAATCAGCACAACCATGAAAGCAATCATCAACGGCAAAGTGTTCACCGTCACCGGTCAAACCTTTGACAAGGCGACCGTCCTTGTCGACAACGGCAAGATCAAAGCTGTCGGTCCTGACATCGAGCTGCCTGAAGGCACCGAAGTCATCGACGCTTCCGGCTGCTGGGTCACCCCGGGTCTGATCGACTGTCATACCCATATCTGCAACTTCAGCGAACCCAATTCCCTGCCTGGACTTTCCGACGGCAACGAGATGACCGGTCCGATTCAGCCGCACATCCGCGCAATGGATGCTGTTTACCCCGACGATTATTCGATCGTTCCGGTCCGTGAGGCGGGCTTTACAACGGTATACTCCACACCCGGCTCGGGCAACGTCATCGGCGGTACCGGCATTTCCATCAAGCTGCGCGGTCACACCGCACAGGAAATGGCAATCCCGGGCAGCGAGCAGATGAAGTTTGCCTTCGGCGAAAATCCAAAACGAAACTACGGCGCACGCAAGCAGACCCCGCAGACCCGCATGGGATTGGCCGGTCTTCTGCGCGAAACGCTCTTTAACGCAAAAAATTATTCCGACGCCCTGCTCGAAGCCGAAACCGACCCTTCCAAAGCTCCCAAGCCGGACTACCAGATGCAGGCGCTGGTGCCGGTCATCCGCGGTCAGATGCGCTGCCGGATGCACGCCCACCGCTCGGATGACATCCTCACCGCCATCAGCATCGCTGAGGAATACCACCTGGACTATGTGATTGAGCACTGCACCGAAGGCTATAAAATCAAGGACGTATTGAACGAAAAACAGGTTCGCTGTGTGATTGGTCCGCACCTGACCTCTCCAAGCAAGATGGAGATTCACGGTCGTTCGCTCAAAACACCCGGCATCCTGTGCGAGCAGCCGCAGATGACCGTCTGCCTGACCGCCGATACCGGCTCGCAGACCAGCGTACTGCCTATGACCATCGGTATTTTAATCCGCAACGGGCTTTCCTTTGAGGATGCCATGAAAGGCGTCACCATCAATCCTGCCAAGATTTTGAATCTGGAGGACCGCATCGGCTCTCTGGAGGAGGGCAAGGACGCCGACATCGCCATCTTTGACGGCAACCCATTCGACAGCCTGACCCTGTGCCGCCTGACGATGATCGACGGCGAAATCTACCACAACACTCTGTAACGGAAGGAGAGCAGCAGAAAGATGATTGCAATTACCAACGGAAAGGTCGTCACCGTCACCGGTCAGACCTTTGAAAACGGAACGGTTTTGATAGAAGACGGAAAAATCAAGGCAGTAGGACAGCAGATTGCTGTGCCACAGGACGCGCAGGTCATCAATGCCGCCGGCTGCTGGGTCACCCCGGGTTTGATCGACTGCCATACCCATATTTCCAACTTTAACGAGCCCGGCACCCTGACCGGCTCGGACGGCAATGAGGTCACCGACCCGCTCACCCCGCAGGTGCGCGCAATGGATGCGGTAAACCCGTATGATTATGCCATCTCGAAAGTGCGGGAAGCCGGATTTACCACCGTCTGCATCCTGCCCGGTTCTGCCAACGTCATCGGCGGCACCGGCATCGTCATCAAGCTGCGCGATGTACAAAGCGCAGAGGAAATGATTATCCCCGGCACCGAGCAGATGAAATTTGCCACCGGCGAAAACCCGAAGCGCTGCTACGGTCCCGACAAAAAGAGTCCGATGACCCGCATGGGTGTCGCTGCGGTGATGCGCGGTGCACTGTACAAGGCAAAGGTCTACTCCGACCGTCTCAAAGCAGCCGAGACCGACCCTTCCAAAGCACCTGAGCCGGACTTCAAGCTGGATGCTCTGGTTCCGGTGGTACGCGGTGAGATGCGTTGCCGCATCCATGCCCACCGCTCGGACGACGTGCTGACCGCTGTTCGGGTAGCCGAGGAATTCCACCTGGACTACACCATCGAGCACTGCACCGAAGGTCACATGATCGTCGATGCGCTCAAACGTCACAATGTCCGCTGCACCATCGGTCCATACCTCTGGCAGCCGTACAAACAGGAACTGTGGAACATGAAGATGGAAAACCCTGCTATCCTGGCAAATGCAGGCGTTCCGATTTCGCTGACTGCCGACACCGGCTCGCAAACCGCTTATCTGCCGGCTACCCTCGGTCTTTTGATGCGCCGCGGTCTGAGCGAACAATCTGCCTTTGAGGGCATCACCATCAATCCTGCCCGCACCCTCCAGCTGGAGGACCGTGTCGGCTCGCTGGAAGAAGGCAAGGATGCCGACATCGCCATCTTTGACGGACATCCGTTCAGCAGCCTGTCTGCCTGCCGCATGACCATCATCGACGGCAAGATTGTCCACGACACCCTGACCAAATAAATTTTACGCAAATCAAAAAGGCGTTCTGTGGTAACACAGAACGCCTTTTTTCTTTTCATTTTTTACTACTGTACTGTCGGCTCTGCCTTTAAACGCAGGGTCGCACTGATGGGATAGTGGTCAGACGGATAAGCTCCGTCGAAGCTGCTGGTGTCCACCGAAGCGTTGACGATTTCAAAATCATCCGACACAAAGATATAGTCGATGGGTTTAAACTTCTGCTTGATTTTTCCCTTAAATCCGTGGTAGGTGTTGCCAATCAGCTGCTCGACCGAATCGTAGATGTCCTGCAAGCGGACATCCTGATAGCCGGACAGATTTTCCCGCATCATCCGCACCGCCTTGCTGTTGGGTTTGGCATTAAAGTCCCCCATCACAATGGTCGGCAGCGGGTCGGTCTGGTTGGCGTTGTGAATCTGTTCAAGAATCAGCTTGGCTCCAAACGAGCGTGCCAGCGGAGAAACGTGGTCAAAATGGGTGTTGAACACCCGCAGGCGCCGACCGCTCTTTTTGAGCTTGACCTCCGCTACTGTGCAGATTCTGGGGTAAACGGCAAACATTGCACGGCTGGGCGTTTCCGGCTTTTTGGAAAGCCAAAAGGTCCTGCATCGGGATACCTCGACCTGGTCGTTTTTGATGATGATGTCCGAGTGCTCATCGTTGTTGGGCTTTTTACCGCTCAAACGACCTCTGCCGAAGATGCTGTACCCATCCAGCAGCTCCTTGAGGTCCTTGCGCATATTGGGCAAAAATTCCTGTACTCCGATGATCTCCGCATTGGACTGTTCAATCACTTTGGCAGCAAGCTCTTTGCGGGTTTCCCAGCGATTTTTGCGCTGCGGACCAAAATCCCGCCGGAGATTAAAAGAGACGACCTTTATTTCTTCTGCGTGTGTCATAGATAAAGCCATTGGTATCATTCTCCCTTCCATACTTCTCCCGGCGTTTTTCCCGAGGATCTATCTTTATTATAGCACAGTTTTTTGATTTTAAAAGCGACTTTTCATTACAAATGGTATAAATTCTGTAAAATTTATCATGCTTCCGGCTCCAGCGGACCGTAGCGGTCCACAATCTGGCGAAAAATCGGGGAAGCGACCTGTCCGCCGTACTCTCCGCCTTCAATGAGAACGACTGCGGCATAGCGCGGCTGCTGCGCCGGAAAGAAACCGGCAAACCAGGCGTGTACCACCTCTTCCCCGTCCTCATCCAAAATACCGGTCTGCGCCGAGGCGGTTTTTCCTCCCGCTCCTCCCTGCTGCGGCTTTGCCATCGTCGCACTGCCCTGCTCGACCACTCCAATCATATCCTCCCGCAAAATCTGCGCGGTCCTCTCGCTGAACACCCGCACCGGCGCTGTCTGCTGCTGTGGCTCAAGGGTGCTGCCGTCTGTGGTGCTGCCCAGCACCAGCTTGGGACTGACTGCCAGTCCTCCGTTTGCCACTGCGCTGACCATCGCTGCTACCTGCACCGGCGTTGCCGTCAGCTTGCCCTGCCCAAAGGAAAAATTGGCAAGCTCGTGCGGGCTGGAAAGCTCCTCCAGCGAGGGCAGAGTGCCCTGTCGGGCGGTGATGCCCTCGGCAAGGACCGTTTCCTGTCCAAATCCCAGTGCCTGCGCCATCCCCAGCAGCGCCTGTGCGCCTGCCTTCTGTCCCAGCCTGATAAAATAGGGGTTGCAGGACTGCTCGATTGCCCGGCGCAAATTGGTCTGCCGATGTCCGGCGTGATTGTGGCAATAGAAGATGCGCCCTGCCACCGTCGTTCCACCCACACAATCGACCGAAAAGCTCGGAGGAATCCCCTGCTCGAGTGCGGCTGCTGCCACCGCCAGCTTAAAGCTCGAGCCGACGCAGTAGGGCATCAGCGCCCGGTTGATCAGCGGCTTTCGCTCATCCTTGAGCGCCGATTCCAAACGATACGGGTCATAGCTTGGAAAGCTGGCACAGGCAATCAGCTCGCCGCTGTCCACCTCCATCACCACCACCGCACCGCGGTCGATCTGGCTGCCCACCTGCTCGACAATCTGCTGCATCCGGCTGTCCAGCGTCAGCACCACTCCGTCCTTTGGCGGATGTGCATTCCCTTCCAGCTGCATCCTTCCCTGTTCCAGCGCGCGTCCCAGCGCATCCACCTGACAGCGCACCCGCACCGGCTCACCTGCTTTTTCCAGCCGGCTGTCAAATGCTCGCTCGATGCCGGTCAGTCCCTTTCCTTCGCTGTCCCGGTATCCCAGCAGATGCACCGCCCGTTGTTCTGTCGGGTCGTGCGGCAGACGGGCAGCCGTTGTGATATTTTCCACATCCTGCGAATACACCTTCTCCCGCTCGCCGTCCTTGCCGGTGATGTCCAGCAGAAAGGGGGTCCCCTGTGCAATCCGGTCCAGTGCGGCACGGCGGGCAGTTCCTTCTATTTGTTTGGCGCAATCCTGCGCTGCCTGTGCGGTGGGCAGCACCGCTATCAGATCGTGCTGCTCGGTATCGGTCAGCGGCTGCATCCGGCGGTCATAAATCCTGCCGCGTGTTGTGGTGACCGCCAGCGTATAGCTGCTCTGTTCGGCAGCTGCCTGCTGCAATCCGCTGCTCATGCTCAACAGATAAATGCGCATCATCAGCAGACTGCACACCGCCAGCATCCCGCAAAAAATCCAAACGATTTTCCAATCTGCCTTGTCTGTTCTGCTCATCTTTTTTCCCTCCTCTTTTCTTCTGAAAGTATGGGACATTTTTGCCGCTCTATCCACCCTTGTTGCCTTTATATCAAAAGATGTGAAGAAACCTTTACATTTTTCATTTTCCCTTTTCCTTTTTTTCAAATTGTGCTAGAATAGATGCAGCTTTTTGTAACAGTCAACTGTCAAAGCACAGAAAAGAGGGTTTTCTTATGAAGATAAAAATCATCGACGTTCCCCTGTACTATGGGTGCGACAATCCCGGCACTCACCTGGGACCGATGGCATTTTCCAAAAACAATATTTCATCGCTTGCAGAACGGTGCGGAAACCAGGTCAGCGGGATCTCGCTGATTGGCATTCCGCCTAAACCGGAAAATAAAAATACCGAACCGACCATGAAATATCTCGAGGAGGTCACTGCCACCTGTCGCCAGCTGGCGGACAGCGTGCAGGAAGGCTTTGCAAAGGGAAGCTTCCCCTTTGTTGTCGGCGGCGACCACTCGCTGGGAATCGGCTCGATTGCCGGTCTGTCCCGCTGCATCCCCGCTGACCAGCTCAGCGTTGTCTGGATCGATGCCCACACCGACATCAACACTAACCTCACCTCCGAATCCCACAACATCCATGGTATGCCTCTGGCTGCCTGTCTGGGACTGGGTGACAACCGCCTGTATGAAACGATGGGTTCGGTCTCTCCTTTCCTTCTGGCGCAGAATTTGTTCTACATCGGCTCCCGCAGCGTGGACGAGGGGGAAGAGGTCATCCTGGCAGAAAACAACATTCGCACCATCCGTATGCCACAAATTCAGCAGAATGGCATCGAGGCGTGCTGCCGCGAAATTTTGCAGCAGATCAACACTCCTTACATCCACCTGAGCTTTGATGTGGATTTTATGGATGCTGCGGAATTTTCTGCCACCGGTCTGCCGATTCCCGATGGTCCTTCCATCGAGCAGACCCACCAGGCGCTGCGGGTTCTCTTCTCCGACCCGCGGGTTTGCTCGGCAGATTTTGTCGAGTACAGCCCCAAGCACGACCGCAACGACCAGGGACTGCACACCTGCCTGTCCCTGATGGAAAATATCTTTACCAGCCTTGCACAAAGCCACCGATAAAAAAACGGGCGACCGAAGGAAATCCTTCGGTCGCCCGTTTTTTATGCGCTTTTTGCAAAACGCCTGCATTTATTCTTCTGTCTTGAGCAGAGGCAGCGGAGCTAAGAAGATAATATCCTTGCGCTCGGCTGCATCCCCTTCCGCCAGCACAGCGGACCTGCCCACAATGTTGCCGCCCGCTTTTTCAGTCAGCTTTTCCAGCGCGTGCAGCGACTCACCGGTGCTGATGACGTCGTCCACCAGCAGGACCTTTTTGCCTTTGAGGTACTCCATGTCCTCGCCGGAAAGATACAGCTTCTGCATACCGTTGGTGGTAATCGAACGAACGTCCACTTCGACAGCATTCTTCATGTACAGCTTTTTGCTCTTTCTGGCAAGGATGTACCGTTTTCCGCTCTGGCGGGACATCTCATACGCCAGCGGGATTCCTTTAGACTCAGCCGTCAGCAGAACATCATGCTCCGGCACCCGTTTGAGCAGCTCGGTCGCACAGGCAATCGTCAGCTCTACATCGGAGAACATCACAAATCCGGCGATGGAAACGCCGTTTCCCAGCGGGCAGACCGGCAGTTCCCGCTCCAGACCCGCTACTTCCAGATGATAAGTTTCCATTTTCTTTCTTCCTTTCCTTCTCTGTGCAGGATTATACCTGCCAGTTCATCTCTTTGCCGCCCAGCACATGGAAGTGCAGGTGCTGCACCGTCTGACCCGCATCGGCACCGCAGTTGGAGATGACACGGTACCCGTTTTCAATCCCTGCCAGCTTGGCAAGCTCTCCCAGCTTCTGGAAGATGTAGGCGACGATGGCACTGTTGTCAGCATCGATGGCATCTACACTGGCAATGTGCTGCTTTGGAATGACCAGGAAATGTACGGGAGCAATCGGCGAAATGTCGTAGAACGCCAGAATCTTCTCATCCTCGTACAGTTTCTTGGATGGGATTTCCCCATTGATGATTTTACAGAACAGACAATCGGACATAAGATGACCTCCCTGTAAATAAAGCTCCGGCAGCGGCTCCTGTCGGCAGATGCTGCCGGAGTGTATAAACCAATATTTATTTGACCATGCCTTCCAGCATCTGTGCTACCGATTCCAGCACCTGCTCGGCTTTGGACAGGTCGGCAACGCCGCCCATTGCGCTGTCAGGACGTCCGCCGCCTTTGCCGCCCAGCTGTGCGGTGATTTCTTTGATCAGCTTGCCTGCGTGTGCGCCTGCCTTGACTGCCTCGGCGCCGCAGACTGCCAGCACGCTGGATTTGCCCTCGTTGGACGCTGCAAACACAGCAACCACGTCTGGAGCATCCGCTTTGACCTGGTCGCCCAGGGTGCGCAGGCTGTCAGGAGCGGTGTCCTTAAGGACTGCGTGGATATAGCGTACGCCCTTGACCGAAACGGTGTTGGCAAACAGCTCCTGTACCTTGCTGTTGGCAATCTGCGCCTGGAGCGATTCAATCTCGCGGGACTGTGCTTTAAGTTCCTTTGCAACCGACTGTGCCTTGGCAACGACCTCCGCCTGACCGGCAGCTTTCAGTTCGGAGGCAACTGCGCCGATGACCTGCTCGGCGTTGTCCAGCAGCTCCAGCACACCCATGCCGGTGGCAGCTTCGATACGTCTGACGCCTGCTGCTACCGAGGACTCGGAGATAATCTTGAACACACCGATCTGAGCGGTGTTCGGCACATGGGTACCGCCGCAGAACTCGACCGAGTCACCCATGGTGCAGACGCGAACAACATCGCCGTACTTTTCACCGAACAGAGCCATTGCGCCCTTGTTCTTTGCCTGCTCGATTGGCAGCTCCTCGACCTGAACCGGGTTTGCAGAAAGAATCATCTGGTTGACCAGATGCTGTACCTTTGCAATCTCCTCGGAGGTCATCGCAGAGAAGTGGCTGAAGTCAAAGCGGCAGCGGTGCTCATCGTAGTAGGAGCCTGCCTGGTGAACGTGGTTGCCCAGCACCTGACGCAGCGCCAGCTGAAGCAGATGGCAGGCGGAGTGGTTGGACATGATGCGGCGGCGCCTCTGCTCGTCTACCTTTGCAGATACGGTATCTTTGGTGGACAGGCTGCCTGTGGTCATGGTGCCGATGTGCATAAAGTGACCCTCGTGGTCCTTCTTGGTGTTTTCGACGGTGAAGATATTCTCTCCGTTGACCATCACACCGGTATCGCCGACCTGACCGCCCGACTCTCCGTAGAAGGAGGTCGCGTCCACAATCAGGGTCGCCTGCTGTCCTTCCTCCACGCTGTCGGCAAAGCTGCCGTCGCGGACGATGGCAAGGATGGTTGCCGGCTGCTCCAGAGTGGTGTAACCGGTGAACTGGGTCGGAGCCACCGCTGTCAGGTCGATGCTGTCGGTGCTCCAGCCGCTGACGTCCTTGCGCGCTTCTCTTGCGCGGACCCTCTGCTCGTTCATCAGACGGGTAAATTCTTCCTCGTCGATGGTGATGTTCTGCTCTGCCAGGATTTCGCGGGTCAAATCAATCGGGAAGCCAAAGGTATCGTACAGACGGAAGGCATCCTCGCCGCTGAGCACGCCGCCTTTTCCGTCAAAGGAAGCCATCATCTGCTGCAGCTGCTCCATACCCTGGTCGATGGTCTTCTGGAAGCGCTCCTCTTCCGCCTTGATGACCTTCACGATGTAGTCCTCATTTTCACGCAGTTCCGGGTATGCCGATTCGTTTTCGGCAATCACCGTTCTGGCTACCTCGTACAAAAATTCTCCTTCGATGCCCAGCAATCTGCCATGACGTGCCGCACGGCGCAGCAGACGTCTTAACACATAGCCTCTGCCCTCGTTGGAAGGCAGGATGCCGTCACCAATCATGAAGGTGGTGGAACGGATGTGGTCGGTGATGACGCGCAGAGAGATGTCGGTCTTTTCATCCTGCTTGTAGGAAACATTTGCAATGCGGCAGATGTGCTTCATGATGTTCTGCACGGTGTCTACCTCGAACAGGTTGCCTACATTCTGCATGACGCAGGCAAGGCGCTCCAGACCCATGCCGGTGTCGATGTTTGGTTTTGGCATCCGCTCGTAATGTCCGTTGCCGTCCGAGTCGAACTGAGAGAATACCAGGTTCCAGATTTCCATGTAGCGGTCGCAGTCGCAGCCGACCTTACACTCCGGTCTGCCGCAGCCACAGCTTTCGCCGCGGTCAAAATAAATTTCCGAGCAGGGACCGCAAGGACCGGAGCCATGCTCCCAGAAGTTGTCCTCTTTGCCAAAGCGAACGATGCGCTCCGGCGGGATGCCTACCTTTTTGGTCCAGATTTCTGCCGCTTCATCGTCCTCTTCGTAAACCGAAATCCACAGCTTGTCCGCCGGAATTTCCAGGACACCGGTCAAAAATTCCCATGCCCATGCGGTTGCCTCTACCTTGAAATAGTCGCCGAAGGAAAAGTTTCCCAGCATCTCAAAGTAGGTACCGTGGCGGTCATCATGTCCTACGCTGTCGATATCCGGTGTGCGGATACACTTCTGGCAGGTGGTCACACGGTGATTTGGCGGTGTTTCCAGTCCCAGGAAGTATTTTTTCAGCGGCGCCATGCCGGAGTTAATCAGCAGAAGGCTCTTGTCATTCTTTGGCACCAGAGAGGCGCTTGGCAGCCTGGTGTGACCCTTGCTTTCAAAGAAGGATAAGAACTGCTCGCGCAGCTCGTTGAGTCCTGTCCATTTCATCGGTCATCATTCTCCTTTTTCTTTTGTCGATTGAATAAACGGTCGGGCAGGACGGGAAAAAACAAAAAAGCCCCCGTCCCGCACATTGGGACGAGGGCTTTGAAAACTCCCGTGGTACCACCCAAATTGCAGGACAAGCGCCCTGCCACTTTCAGACTTCCGGTAACGCCGGAAATGCGTGCAGCTCCTCGCTGCCGGCTCCAAGACGGCTTTCCTGCTCTGCAAATAACGGCGGGACCTTTCAGCCTGCGAATCCCTTCTCTGTCAGCCGCGCAAAAACAGGATTGATCTTTTCTCTGCCTGTTTACGCTTCAAATTATAAGCCTTCTGCTTGCCGCTTGTCAAGAGCGTTTTCTCCTGTCAGGGTGTAAAACAGCTCCAGCAGGGCAAATTTCGGCTCATACTGCGGTCTGCGCTCCAGCACCTTCAGCTGCTCGTCCGAAAATTCCGCCGCAGGCTGCACTGCTGTCGGGATGCACATCTGCGGAAACAGCACGCACCACCAGTTGTGCCCTTCGCCCTTGCCGATGGTAAAGCGTACCGTCCGGTAAACGCCCGCCGGCATGGTGAAGTCCTCATATTCCCGGGTATCAAAATACATCCTGGTCAGATATGCAGTGACCTTCTGGTCACTGCCGCTGCGCCAAACCTCCTGCTGCGCTGCCTGCTCCAGCTGACCGAGCAGCTGCTGTGTCTGTTCGACCAGCTGCGGCAGCTCGGTGCAGTTTTCTCCCAGTCCCAGCTGCTGTGCCGTTTGCAGCACCCGGTCCCGCACCCGCAGCTTGAGCTGCTGGTCGCTCTCGCTGTCGGAGTTGGCAAGGATGTGCAGCCGCAACACCCCATCGTACAGCTGGCTGCATCCCTGTGCAAAGCTCTGCCCATCCGCCATCGTCCACACAAACAGCGCCGTCAAAAAGACAACCGCCGTCAGCGCCAGCGTGTTGCTGTGCCAAAATCGGCTGACCCTGTTAATCCATCGTCCCTGTCCTGTATGACCTGTGCATTTTTTCTCTGTCAAAGCCTTCTCCTCGCTTTCTTTTGTGATACATCCAGTGTTGCCGGATTTTTCCTTGCCTATACGCCCTTGTTTTCCAAAGATTTTTCAGAAAAACCCACAAACTTTCTCAATCACAGCAGACAATCCTTCATAAAAATGGTATAATATCGGTATCGTTTGAAGTTATTGGATGATTTGGAAATGGAGTGAATCTAAAATGTATATGAACCTCTTTGACAGCCACGTCCATTCGGACAATTCGCACGACGGGGAACATTCCATCACCTTTCTGTGCGAAAATGCCGAGCAAAAAAATCTGATGGGACTGTGCATCACCGACCACTATGAACTGGACCAAAACCTTGCCCAGGCAGACCTGTGCCTGCGCAATTCTTTTATGGAAACCGGAAAAGCCCGCCAGGCGTTCGACTACCGTCTGCTGGTCATGAACGGCATCGAGATGGGACAAGCCATCCAGAACAAAGAAAAGGCACAGGAGATCCTGCGCCGCTACCGCTTCGACTTTGTCCTTGGCTCCCTGCATTGCATCCGCGGGATGGACGATTTTGCCTACATCGACTTTTCCGACCTAGATGTGGATGTCATCCTTACCCGCTACTTTGAGGAGATACTGGAGCTGTGCCAGTGGGGACAGTTTGACTCCCTTGCCCATTTGACCTACCCGCTGCGCTACATCACCGGACAGTACCACATTCCGGTGGACCTGTCCCGCTACGATTCCATCATCGACGAAATCCTGCGCACCCTTGCCCAAAAGGGTCTGGGACTGGAAATCAACACCGCCGGACTGCGCAGGGAGATCGGGCAGACAGCTCCGACCCTGCCGTACATCAAGCGGTTCCGCCAGCTGGGCGGAGAGATTTTGACCTTCGGTTCGGATGCACACCGCGCACAGGACCTGGGAGCCGGCTTAGATACCGCCATCGAGATGGCAAAGGAAGCCGGATTCTCCTACTTTGCCTTCTTTAAAAAACGCGAGCCGCGGATGCTCAGCCTGCGTTAACATCTGCTGCCGGAGGAACTTTTGATGCAAACAACCAACTCTAAACCATTTGCGCCGGTCGCCCTTGTGCAGGCGCCGCAGTATGACCCTGCGCTGATCGACCTCGCGGTGGAGCGGCTGCTGGAGTTGCTGAACATTCCCGGCGAATGGTTCTGCGGCAAACGGGTGCTGATTAAACCCAATCTGCTCATGCGCCGCCAGCCGCAGGAAGCCACCACTACCCACCCTCTGCTGATAAAATCATTGGCAGACTGGCTGTACCGGGCAAAGGCAGCGCAGGTCATCATCGCCGATTCCCCGGGTGGATTGTACACCCCTGCTGCCCTGCGCGGTATCTACCAGACCTGCGGGATGCAGCAAGCTGCCGAACAAAGCGGCGCTGTGCTCAATTTTGATGTCGGCTACCGGACGGTCTCTGCCAAAGATGCCTGCATCTGCCGCGAATTTAACCTCATACATCCGGTGGTGCAGGCAGATTTGATTCTGTCGGTCGGCAAGCTCAAGACCCACTGCATGACCGGACTTTCCGGCGGGGTCAAAAATTTGTTCGGCTGTATCCCCGGTCTGCAAAAGCCGCAGATGCACTACCGCTTTCAAAACACCGGCGATTTCTGCTCGATGCTGGTCGACCTTGCTCAGACGGTCGCTCCTGTGCTGACCATCATCGACGCGGTGGATGCCATGGAGGGCAACGGACCCTCCGGCGGAACGGTTCGCCACACCGGCTGCCTGATTGCCAGCCACAGCCCATTTTGTCTGGACCTCTTGTTAAGCCGCCTGATTGCCCTAAAGCCGCAGCAGGCGCCCACGGTACTCCACAGCATCCGCCGCGGCTTGTGCCCGGACGACCCTTCCGGGCTTAGGGTGCTCAATCCCGACTCGCTGCCGCTGACCATTCCCGACTTTGTCCACCCGCAGTCCAAAACGGTGGATTTTTCCGGCAACCTTCCACCCTTTCTTCGACCGGCGGTGCAAAAAGCTGCCAAGCTGCTCTCTCCTCGACCGGTTATCGACCCGGAAAGGTGCATCGGATGCGGTAAATGCGCACAAAGTTGTCCGGCGCAGATCATCCGTATCCAAGAGCACAAGGCAAAGATTCATCGCGGTTGTATCCGCTGCTACTGCTGCCATGAGATGTGCCCGGTCAAAGCCATCCACATCCGCGGCAGAGTATAAATTTCCTTTTGGGAGGTATTTTCATGCAATCAATCACCGTCCATTCCCCCTGCAAAATCAATCTTTCGCTGGACATCGTCCGGCGGCTTCCCAACGGCTACCATGAGATGGATATGGTGATGCAGACAGTGGACCTGTGCGACACACTGACGGTATCACTGCACAGCGGCTCGGATATTCAGATGACCTGCGCCGGTCCCGACGGAAAGACTCTGCCGTTGGCGTGCGACGACAGCAACATTGCGGTGCGCTGCACCCGCGCCTTTTTTGAGCGGTGCGGATTTTCTGCCCTGCCCTATTCGGTCGTCATTCATCTGGTCAAGCGCATCCCGATGATGGCGGGTCTGGGCGGCGGCAGCGCTGACGGAGCCGCTGTGCTGGCTGCCCTTAGTCATCTGACCCAAATCGGTCTTTCTTTGGAGCAGCTCGAGCAGATTGCCGTCGGCTGCGGCGCGGACATCCCCTTCTGCCTGCGCGGAGGGACCCAGCGCGCACAGGGGATCGGCGAAGATTTTTCCCTGCTTTCTCCCATGCCCGACTGTCCTATCCTCATTATCAAGCCGCGCTTTGGCATCAGCACCAAGGATGCCTTTGCCCGCAGCGACAGCACCGCATTTTCCCATGCGCAGGTCCAAAGGATGTGTCAGGCGCTGGATACCGGCTCGGTGCTTTCGATTGCCGATTGTCTGCAAAATGTGTTTGAGCAGCTTTGCTCTGCCGATGAACAAAAGCTGCTGCATCAGGCGCGGCAGCTCCTGATACAAAACGGCGCGCTGGGCGCACTGCTCTCCGGCAGCGGCAGCGCTTTGTTCGGTCTGTTTGACAACGAAGCCGCCGCCTGCGCTGCCCGCTCCGCTTTGCAGGACCACCCGCTTCTGGAAGGGGTCTTTTTGTGCCGCCCGCTCCCCTTTGGCGCATTTGAAGCTGTCAGGAACAGCCTGCGCAATCCATCATAGAAAGGATGTTTGTTATGAATTCTGTCATCCGCCTGTGCTGCTGTGTCAACCGCGTCATCAGCGGCAACCCGCAGTTTTGCTGTGATTCCATCACCGATCTGCTGGAGGAAAACGAATCGCTCCACGCGGACCTCTCGCTTTTTCCCCGCCTTGCTCTGTGTCCGCCGTCCTCCGGCAATCTTTTGTATAATTCCGCTGTTCTCTCCCAGTGCGAGCAGGCGCTCGACCAGCTGCTCCTTGCCAGCAGCAAAAATTCCTCCTGCATCATCGTCGGTCTGCCCAAGCGCATCGGCGGTCAGGTGATGGATGTCATCGCCGTCATCCAGAACGGTGAGCTGCTTGCCCTGTTGCCCGCCTGCGGCTCCGGTATGCTCAGCAGCGCCGACCCGCTTTTGGGCTACTGGGAAAACGACCCGCAGGAAAAACTGTTCGGTTGGGACACCCTGTTCTGCTGCGGGGATCTGCGCTTTTGCATCTGCCCTTGCCCGGTGCAAGAACTGCCGCTTCATCTGCCGCGTTTGGCAAAAACCGGCTGCCATGCGGTGCTGGTGCCCAGCTACCAGCCGGTTACCGCCGAAACCAATCAGCGTCAGCTGCGTCTGGTGCAGGCTCTTTCGGAAAGCTTTGGCATCGCCATTGTCCTGGTGCGCGGCGGTCAGGGGGACACCTCCCATCCCGATGCTTACCAAGGGCACGCCCTCATCTGCGAATGCGGTCAGCTGCTCGCTGATTGCACCGGCAGCACCGCAGGAGAAAATATCCATGCGCTGGAAAGCTTCTGCGTTGCCCGAGACCTTGACTGCGACATCCTCAACGCCTGCCGCCGCTTTGCTTCCCGCACACCTGCAAACATCCTGCTGACCGAAAACGACGGCAAAAAGGGTCTGATGCGCACCGTTTCCGCCGACCCTTTCCTGCCTGATAGCGAGCAGGAGGCTTCCGATTACCTCGACCGCCTGTTCGATTTACAGGTGCAGGGACTGGTTGCCCGCGTTGCCAACACCGGTCTGCATCGTCTGGTGCTGGGCGTGTCCGGCGGACTGGATTCCACCCTTGCGCTGCTGGTCTGCCATCAGGCGCTCAAGGAGCTGGACCTGCCTGCAAACAATCTGATTGCCATTACCATGCCCGGCTTTGGCACTACCGACCGCACCTACTACAACGCTCTGAGCCTGATTTCCGCTTTGGGAGCCGACAACCGTGACATTTCCATCAAGGCATCGGTCCTGCAACATTTTGAGGACATCGGGCACGACCCTTCGGTGCGGGATGTCACCTATGAAAATGCACAGGCACGTGAGCGCACCCAGATTCTGATGGATGTGGCAAACAGCTGCCGCGGACTGGTGGTCGGCACCGGAGATATGTCCGAGGATGCGCTGGGCTGGTGTACCTTTGGCGGAGACCACCTTGCCAACTACAACGTCAATGTCTGCCTGACCAAGACGATGATTCGTCGGATGGTCACCCACCTGTGTTCCCGCTTCGATGAGCAGATTGGCTCCATCCTGCACGACATCGTGGATACCCCGGTCAGCCCGGAGCTGCTGCCGCCCGACGAGAGCGGAAAGATTCAGCAAAAGACCGAGGACATTCTGGGAAACTATGCGCTGCACGACTTTTTCCTGTACTATCTGCTGCGCTACAACTTCCCACCGCGCAAGCTGTACTACTATGCTTGTCTTGCCTTTTCCGGCGAGCTGTCGGCAAGCTACATTCTGGAAAAGCTCAAGCTGTTCCTCAACCGATTCTTTGCCGGTCAGTTTAAACGCAGCTGCACCCCGGACAGCGCCCGCATCACCGACGTCAACCTTACCTGCTGGTCCATCCCGTCGGATGCTTCTGCGCAATCGCTGCTGTGCGACCTTGATGAAATCCGATAAGAACCGCTTCTTTTCACCCTGTCCTGCCTTTTGGGGTTTGGACAGGGTTTCTTTTTTTGCTGCGGCAGGGTGTGAAAAATTGCCCGCTGCACCGTTTACATCCCTCCAGAAAAAAGGTATAATAAAAGTGTATTTGTTTTATCACGCTATTTGTAAAAAGGAGGAGAGGCTTTGTCCTTTCTTATCGATCGCACCCGCCTGTTGACAGCGGCTGTCCTGCTGCTGTTGTCCCTTTCGTTGACCGGCTGCACACGGATACAGACCTCCATCGAGGACCTGATGAGCCCGCCGGTGCTGACCGAGGAGCAGGCACAAATCCGCGATGCCCTTGCGCGGGTATCCGGCGAAACGGAGCTGAAGTACAAATATCCGCAAAACGGGGAGTATCGTTCTTCCTTTATTTTTTATGACATCGACGGGGACGGCATCGAGGAGGCGGCTGTCTTTTACCAGAGTGCCTCCAAGGGAGATGCCACTTGGATCAACATCCTCGACCAGGTGGAGGGAGAGTGGATTTCCGTCTGTGAAGCTCCTGCACCCGACAGCACCGCCAACATCGACTTTGTTTCCTTTGAACATCTGACCGACCCGCAGACCATCAACATCGTCATCGGCTGGGAGGATACCCGCAGCAGCAAAACTGCCATCGCCTACCGCTACCAAAACGGCAGGCTCACCTCCATCTTTGAACGGGATTACACCGAGATTGCCATTGCCGATTTAGACTCCAACGGGACTACCGACCTGTGTCTGCTGACTCCGCAGGCGCAGTCCACCCTGCTCTTTTTGGCGTGCAGCACCGACAGCGGCTTTGAAACGGTGGATTCTCTGACTCTGCCGCACGGCATCGTCAGCTTCGACAGCATCTTAGCCGGCAGAACCGCCAACGGTCAAACGGCTCTGTTCCTGGACAGCACCGTCGACCTGTATGACACCTCCTTCCAGATTACCGATGTTGTCTCCGCCAGACAACGGGAGGACGGCAGTCCGGCTCTGGTCAACCTGCTGGACAACGAAAACCTGTCGCTGTCCAAGCTGACCCTGCGCCCGATGCAGAATCTGTTCTGTCGGGACATCGACAACGATTCCATCATCGAAATCCCCACCGCCTCCACCCTGCCCGGGTATGAGGATATGCTCGATGAGGATGCGCTGTATCTGACCACCTACAATATCCTGACCCCGAACGTACAGCTGACACCCGAACACAGCGGCGTCATCAACACCCAGCACCGCTATATGCTTGCCTTTCCGCAAAACTGGCTGTCCGGCAAGGTCAGCGCAGTCATCCAGCCGGAAAACGGGGAACTGACCTTTTTTGCCTACAACGGTGACATCATGGACACCTCCACCCCTCTGCTCAAGCTGCGGGTCTACTCGGTCAAGGACTACCACGACAAATTTGACAACGACTACTTCCAGCTGATTGGGCAAAAGGGCTTGTTTGAATATTACGCATACGTCGTCCCCTCTCAAAGCGAGCTTGCTATCACCCAGCAGCAGCTGCGCGAGGAGATGTTCTCCTTTTTGGATTGACCTTTTTATTGAGAAGAAAGGAAGGTTTTGCTATGAAAAGAATTCTGGTTGCGGAAGACGAAGACGTCATCCGCGATTTTGTGGTCATCAACCTGCGCCGCTCCGGCTATGAGGTGGTCGATGTGCCCAACGGCGACGAAGCACTGCGGGTGTTCGACGAAAATAACGGCAATTTTGACATCTGCCTGCTGGACATCATGATGCCCGGCAAGGACGGCTTTACCGTCTGCAAGGAGATTCGCAAGCGTTCTTCCACCGTCGGCATCATCATGCTCTCGGCAAAAAGTCAGGAGATGGACAAGGTGGGCGCGTTGATGTTTGGCGCCGACGACTATGTCACCAAGCCTTTTGGACCGGCAGAGCTGGTTGCCCGCGTGGACGCGCTGCACCGCCGGGTCAACATGGTGGCTGCTAAACCCATCGAGGACCCCAATGAGATTCGCTCAGGACCGTTTGTGCTCAACGAGCGCAGCCGCACCCTGACCAAAAACGGCAAGAACATCGACCTGACCCAGGTGGAATTTCAAATCATGGAATGTTTTTTAAAGAATCCCAACGTCGCTTTGGAGCGCAACACTGTTCTTTCCAAGGTGTGGGGAGAAAATTACTTTGGTGATGTCAAGATTGTGGACGTCAACATCCGCCGTCTGCGCATGAAGATTGAGGATGAACCCTCCAATCCCAAATACCTGACCACCGTCTGGGGATACGGATACAAATGGAGCGTATCCGAATAGTCCCTGCAAACTTTCACTAAACTGTATCGGGAGGTATCGGGTTGCCCACAAAAAAAGTAACCAGACGCTGGCTTTACAACAGCTTTCTGGTCATCCTGATCTTTCTTTCGCTGCTCATCATCGCCTTCTCCATCGCTGTGCGCAGCTATTACTACAACAGCGTGCTGACCATTGTGCGCAACACCGCCAGTGTGCAAAACGCAAGCCTGGTCAACTACTCCGAGGATAATACGGTAGATTTTTCCTCCTCGGTGCGCAAGATGGTGGAGGACTTTGACGAGAAGGACCACATGGAGTTGATGGCAATCGACAAAAGCGGAACGGTCATCATCACCTCCAGCGGATTTTCACCCACCGAGCAGCTGGATATGCCGGATTACACCCAAGCGCTTTCCAGTCCAAGCAGAGATTCCTTTGCCTATGACACCCTCAATGGAGAAAGTGTGCTGGCATACACCTTGCTGGCTCCGACGGTGGACGATTCCAATATTTCCGCTCTGCGCTATGTCGTTTCGCTCACCGCTGTCAAACGGCAGATCTATGTGCTGATTGCCGCTGCGGGCGTGGTGGGCGCTGCTATCATCTTTTTTGTCATCCTGTCCAGCTCTTATTTTATCAATTCCATCATCAACCCCATCGACCAGGTGCGCAAGATTGCCCTGCAAATTTCCAAGGGAGATTTTTCTGCCCACCTGAAAAAGACGACCGACGACGAGATTGGCGAACTGTGCGATGCCATCAATGCAATGGCTCTGGAATTGCAGGAAAACGAAAAGATGAAAAACGACTTCATCTCCTCGGTTTCCCACGAGCTGCGCACCCCGCTGACCGCCATCAAAGGTTGGGCAGAAACGCTGATGGACGATTCGGTGGACCGCGAAACCACCAAAAAAGGCATCGGTGTCATCATCAAGGAGAGCGAACGGCTGTCCGGCATGGTGGAGGAGCTGCTCGACTTTAGCCGCCTGCAAAGCGGAAGGCTTCAGCTGAGCCTGACCAAGCTGGACCTGGTGGCAGAATTAAGCGATGCGGTCCTGATGTTCACCGAGCGCGCCCGCCAGGAGCAGATTCGCCTGGACTACGATGAGCCGATGGACATCCTGCCCATCATGGGCGATGCCAACCGCCTGCGGCAGGTGTTTGTCAACATTTTGGATAACGCCTTAAAATACTCCGATGCTGGCGACAGCATCACCGTTGTGGTCCTGCGGCAGGAGAACAACGCTGTCATCACCATTCAGGATACCGGCATCGGCATCGCGCCTGCCGACCTGCCTAAAATCAAGACCCGCTTTTACAAGGCAAATGCGACCCGCCGCGGCTCCGGCATCGGGCTGGCTGTCGCAGATGAAATCGTCACCATGCACGGCGGCTCGCTGGAGTTGGACAGCCGGGAAGGGGTCGGCACCCGTGTCACCATTACCCTGCCGCTGAGCCTTTAGCCGGCAGCCCTGCACAAAAACGGACAAAAAACAAAAAGCCAGGGGACATACCCCTGGCTTAAAAAATCTGTTCATAAAATAGACTTTATTTTTTGGCAGACCGATGATACAATAGGTATCGTAAGAAAATTCCCTGTTTACTCCCGCTCCCGGAAGCCGAGCTTTGCCTCGGAATTCTGGATGAGGTTCAGCAGCGCCTGCGACTGTTTTGGATAGTTTTGCATCAGGTACTCGGTGGTGATTTTTACTTCATCGAGATTTTTGATGCGCTCTCCTCCCTTGTCCGCGCCCTGTGCCAGCTGCTGCGCCCGCGCTTCGCTCATCAGCATCGCTGCGTTGCAGTAGCCGCTCACCAGCTCCTGCGGGATGGCAAACATGGTGTTTTCATTTTTGGAATTGGTCGAATACAGGATGCGAAACGACCGGTAAACTGCCATCATCAGATAGTTGGATATTTCGGTGTTCAGCTGTTTGGACTCGCTTTTGCCAATCAGGTCATAGACGACCCCCAAAGAGTTGGAAATCAGCTTTTTGTTGAGCACCGGCATGATGTTGCCTTTAAAGACCACGTCCTTTGCGCTGTCCGCCTCCGGGATGTCCTCCACTGTCAGCTGTCGTCCGTTGCGCTCGGGAGAAACACCCAGCAGATAGTCACAGGATACGCCGTAGAATTTGGCGCATTTGACCAGAAAATCCAAGCCGCATTCCCGGATTCCCTTTTCATAGTGCGAAAGCAGCGCCTGCGAAATACCAAATTCCGCTGCTGCCTGCTTCTGGCTGATTCCCTTTTCCTTTCTCAAAAGCGTAATAAGCCGTGGGAAATCGGCATTCATACGCACATCCTCCTCACTGTTTGATCCTGATAAAAAGAGGCTGCCCTTGTTCTTCACTCCGGCAGTCAGACCTTGTCCCCTCTTATCTACGTATTGTAAATTATATTACATCAAAAACCCTTTGTAAAGGGCTTTTTGCAGAAAAGAAAGATTTTGGTCGAAAAGACAATCGCGCCCCCTGTTTTTCTCAAAGCTGCTTTTCTTCTGCAACCAAATCTTTCCCAAAATCAAAAAACGAGGGACCTGACTCCCTGTATCTTAGAAAGGAAGTTTTGCTATGTTGACCTATAAAATCCACCTGTTTCGCCACGGCATCACCCGCGCCAATCTGGAAGGAAAGTATGTCGGACTCAGCGACTACCCGCTGTGCCAGGAGGGAATCGACGCTCTCAAGGAGTTTGTCAAGGACAAAGACTACCCGCCGGTAGAAAAAATCTACACCTCCCCGCTGCGCCGCTGCCGGGAAACCGCACACATCCTCTACCCCGGCTACAAAACCTTTGACGTGCCGCAGCTGATGGAGATGGATTTTGGCACCTACGAAGGCAAAACGCTCAACGAGCTGCAAAACGATGAGAGCTTCATCGCCTGGAGCCGTGACAGTATGCACAACGCTCCGCCGGAGGGCGAGGACGGGATGGAGTTCATCCGCCGCGTCATCAAAGGCTTAAATGATGTGTTCCAGGATATGATGGCAAACGACGTCCACAATGCTGCGCTGGTCATTCCGGGCGGCATGATTATGTCCATGCTAGCGCTGATGGGCTTTCCCCGCCACCCGATGGGCGAGTGGGAATGTGCCGCAGGCGCCGGCTACACCATTGTAATGACACCCGAGTTGTGGACCCGTGACAAGGTCTTTGAAGTCCTTTCCAGCATCCCGATGAAGCCGGAGGACTGGGAGGACCACTGGAGCACCAAGAAGTACTATGAGGACGGAGAAGAGATGTTCTTTGAATAAACCACCTGTCAAAATCATCCAAGGGAGTTATGATAGAAGATGACACTGAGAAAGCAAGTCAAATACAACGCCAAGCGCTGCCTGTGCAACAACTGGGGCAAGGCCATTTCCATTGTCCTGCTCAATACCGCTGTCTATCTGCTGTTCGCTATCATTGAAATGATGATTGCCCAGCTACTGGAGCTGCCCATCGGAGATTCCACCATTCTGATGTCGGTTTCCGGTGCGCACACCCTTTCGTTTATCCTCAGCCTGCTGATGAGCATTGGTTCCTTCCTGCTGATGGTTCCGCTCAATCTGGGCATCATGCGGTGGTACCATTCCCTGTCCGACGGGGTTTCTGAGGACATCATGGGCATCTTCAGCTGCTTTGCCAACCGCAAGATGTTCTTCCGCTCTCTCTGGCTGTCGCTGAACACCGGCGTGCGGATTGCACTGACCGCTGTCCTCTACCTGTTTTTGCCCACCGTCGGCTTTGTCCTCTCCTCCTTCCTGCTGTCCAGCCACCTTTCGGAGGCACTCTTTTTGGGCAGCCTGTCTCTGGTTTTTTCGGCAGTCCTGTTTTTGCTGATGGGAGGATTTTTCCTGATGCGGATTCAGCGGTATTTTCTTGCCAAATACTACCTGCTGGATGGGGAGACCACCGTTCGGCAAGCCATCCGCTCCTCGGTACACGCCACCCGCGGCATCTGCGATGAAATTCTGGTCTTTAAGTTTTCCTTCCTGCTGTGGGCGCTCTCCTCGCTGCTGGTGCTGCCGGTGCTGTATTTCTCCGCCTACTATTCGATGAGCACCATGCTGTACGCCCGCTTTCTGATGGAGCAGGACAAGCGTTCCAACAGCATCGTTCCGGTGGCTGCGGACGAAAATACCCGTGAAGTTTCCTTTGAGCAGCTGCATCAGTCGATGCCGCCCGAGGACCTTGCCCAAACCCAGACCTTTGTGCATCCGTCCGAAGAGGAACAACCCAACGATTAAATCTACAAAACGTCCGAACAGAAACTGATTCGGACGTTTCTTTTTTAAAGATTTTGTTGGAAGGTTTTGCGGCAAAACGGCGGTGGAATCTCTTCTATGTGATATAATGAACACAGACAATCCGGTTGGAAAACAAAATTGTACCAACCAGCAAAATTATGAAAGAGGGAATTTAAATGCTCTTCCATTCTTTTTCGTCTCAGGATGAACGGCGAAAATTCGGCAACGGAAATTTTATTCAGTTTGTATTTTGCAAATTAGATAGAGGGAGCGCTGTTGAAGAAATTGTTTCTAATCGTGCTGTTGTTCCCCTTCTTTGGAATCATTCCTCCCTGTACCTTTGCGGAGATGATTGGAACGAATTTTGTGAGGCTTATGGGGAAATCATCACCGGAGGCACCTATGAAAATCTGGAAACGGGTTATCTGGATTGGTGCGGAATCAACTATTTTTCCCCGGAGCAAATGCAGCAAATCATCGAACGACTCCGGGAAGAAAAACCAAAGGACTACCATCTCCTTCTGACTTGGCTGGAGCAGGGCACGCAGTATAACGGATTTTATCTTTTGGGACTTTAAAGCCTGTTTCGCTCGAATACGAAAGACCAACCGCTTTAAAAACATCGCTAAAATCTTCCATCCTTCTTTCTTCCATGGCAGCAAATATTTGAGCAGCCACAGCCGATGCAGGCGGCAAAAAGGTCTATCTTTATTCACAATTTCATGCTATACTGTTTTTGTCATAAATCGTCAGACCCAAGATTTTATCAAAGGAGTTCTTTTATTCATGTCTAAACAAACCAATTCCAAAACCATCAAGACCTCCATCGGAGGGCAGGCGGTCATCGAAGGGGTGATGATGCGCGGTCCGAAGCTGACCGCTCTTTCGGTCCGTATGCCCGACCAGAGCATCTCCACCGAGACTTGGGACACTCCCAACTCCAACAAATGGTATAAAAAGACACCATTTATCCGAGGTGTATTCAATTTTGTCGAATCGCTGACCGATGGCTACAAAAGTCTGATGAAGGCTGCCGAAAAAGCCGGACTGGACGACGAAGAGGAAGAGCCGTCCAAATTTGAACAGAAGCTGCGTCAGCTGCTCGGAGATAAATTTATGCCCTTCCTGCAAGGCTGCATCCTGCTGTTCTCGCTGGCGATGGCACTGTTCTTCTTTGCCTTTCTTCCTACCACGCTGGTCGGCTTTTTCAAGGATTACATCAACCACCCGCTGGCGCTGTCCGCTCTAGAAGGATTGACCAAAATTGCCATCCTCATCCTCTACCTTGCGCTGATTTCCAACATGAGCGACATCAAGCGGGTGTTCATGTACCATGGAGCCGAGCACAAGACCATCTTCTGCTATGAGCACGGCGAGGAGCTGACAGTGGAAAATGTGCGCAAATACACCCGCTTCCACCCGCGCTGCGGCACCAGTTTTCTGGTCATCGTCCTGCTGCTTTCTATTTTGGTGTCCTCGATGGTTTCCTGGGACAACCTGTGGATGCGCGTGGGACTCAAAGTCCTGTGCCTGCCCATCATCATGTCCCTGTCCTACGAGTGCATCAAGTTTGCCGGACGCCACGACAACCTGTTCACCCGCATCCTGTCTGCGCCCGGTCTTTGGACCCAGCGCCTGACCACCCGCGAGCCGGATGACAGCATGATCGAGGTAGCAATCGCTTCGATGAAGAAGGTCATCCCGGAAAATCCAGATGAAGCTCTGTTTTAAATGATAGAAGCAAATCCGCTGCGGACAGCAGCAAGGAGGAAGCCATGATGTCTAGTTACCGTGATTTATTTTCGCAGGCGTGCAAACAGGGTCTGCCGCCGCACGAGGTCCAGCTGCTGCTGGAGCATCTGACCGCCCTTTCCCGCACTGCTTTGCTGTTGAGGATGGACGACCCGGCTCCCGACCGGCTGGTGCAACAGCTGAATGAGCTGGTGCAGCAGCGTCTGACAGGCTACCCGCTGCAATATCTGCTGGGGGAATGGGAATTTTTCGGTCTTCCCTTCTTTGTCGGAGAAGGGGTGCTGATTCCCCGCGCCGACACCGAGGTGCTGGTGGAAACGGCACTGGAGCTGTGCGACGGGATGTTTGCCCCCCAGGTGTGCGACCTGTGCAGCGGCAGCGGCTGCATCCCGATTGCTTTAAGCCGCCACCTGCCTGAGCAGGCAAGCCTGACTGCGGTGGAGCTGTCGGATGCAGCTTTGGGTTATTTACAGAAAAACGTGCAGCGCCACCATTGCAGCAATCTGACGGTGGTGCAGGCGGATGTGCTGACCTGGCAGCCGCAGCAGCTATTTGACCTTATCACCTCCAACCCGCCTTATATCAGCGACCAGGAGATGCTCGAGCTTCAGCCGGAGGTCCGCTGGGAACCGGAGATGGCGCTGCGGGCGCAGGAAAACGGGCTGTATTTTTACCGCGTCCTATCCAAGCGCTGCCAAAGTTACCTGCGTGCAGGCGGCTGGCTGCTGTTTGAGATTGGATATACCCAAGGACAGGCGGTGTCCGACCTGCTGCTGGCAGAGGGTTACACCGACATCCGACTGATTCCCGACTACAACGGCAATGATCGGGTGGTCGCCGCCAGATGGCAGCCAGCCGAACGATAACATCCTATCATCACAGGAGGAACTTATGCAAACTGTACACTACCGCGCGGTTGTTTTTGATTTGGATGGAACCGCCGTCGATTCCCGCTACAACATCGATGCCCTTCAGCTGACCTGCCAGGAGATGCTGGGACGCAGCGCCACCGACGAGGAGCTGAAAATCACCTACGGAATGACCGCTGCCAATGCCATGCGTTACCTCGGCGTTGCCGACGACCAAATCGAACTGTTTGTCCAGCGCTGGGAGCAGAACATCATGGCACTGTGCCAGAATGCCTCCCTCTACGAAGGCATCTACCCGGTGATGTGCAAGCTGCACCAAGCCGGAATGCTGGTCGGCATCAACACCTCCCGCCGCAGCAACGAGCTGGGCGACCTGCACGCCTATATCCGCGAACCTTTTTTAGACCTGTGCAGCCTGATTGTCACCTGCGACAAGGTGCAGCACCCGAAGCCTGCACCCGATTCGATGCTGTACTACTGCCAGCAGACCGGTCTTTCTCCCAAGGAGGTCCTGTTTGTGGGGGACAGCGAATTTGACGCCGGATGTGCAAAGGCTGCCGGCTGCGATTTTGCTTTAGCCACCTGGGGTTGCTTCTATCCTGAAAAAATCGAAGCCACCTACAAGCCAAGCGCAGCGCTCGACCTGCTTTCTATCGTTGGTCTTGCCTAATTAAAAAATTTACCGAGCGCCGGTTCCTTTTGGAACCGGCGCTCTTTTTCTTTGGCGTCTTTTGGCTTTAAAAATTTTCTCAAAAAATTTCAGACCCGATGCAATAAAACCAATCCTCCAAAAGTTATTAGGGCAAAGAGGGAAAAAGCAACGCTCCTCTCAAAAAATTTTTAGAGCCGATGCAATAAAACTGCTTTCCCAAAAGTTATTCGGGTGAAGAGGGAAAAAGCAACGCTCTTCTCAAAAATTTTCAGAGCCGATGCAATAAAACCACTCGCCTAAAAGTTATTCGGGCAAAGGGACCTTCCTCTTATCAAAATCAATTTTGTTTTTTAAGTACTTTTAAAACACCCATTCAAAACGAACCCCTATGATTTTCAGAAAGGATGTACAACATGAAAAAGATGAATAAACATTTCTCCGCACTCGCAATCGCTGCCCTGCTTCTGGCTGGTTCCATCTCCGTAGGAGCCGCTTCCGCCTATAAAGAGGTGACCGCCCGTCAAAACACCGGTATGCAGGTCAAATCCGGCGACATCGAACTGACCTTAAAGGACGACAACGGCAACACCCTCTACCCGCTGACCTACAACAATGTCGTTTACCTTCCTGCCGAACAGCTGGCAGACCTGCTGGGCTATGACACCACCGTCACCACCAACAGCATCCTGCTGGAGCCGAAATCCTCCTCTTCAACCGGCGACATCGGCGCAGGAAAAGCCAAATCGATTGCTTTAAACCACGCAGGCATCTCTGCTTCTCAGGCTGTATTTGTCAAGGTGGACAAGGAATATGATGACGGCAGACTGCATTATGATGTGGAATTTTACTCCGGCAACAAGGAATACGACTATGAAATCGCAGCCAAAGACGGCTCCATCCTCTCGGTGGATATGGACATCGAAAACTACTCCATCCCGTCCGTCGACACCTCCGATTCCTCTAAAAATTACATCGGCATCGAAAATGCAAAGCAAACTGCCCTTTCCAAGGCAGGGCTTTCCTCCTCTTCGGTCCACTGGGAAAAAGCAGAGCTGGATTATGACGACGGCAGAGCAGAATATGAGCTGGAATTTCACAGCGGTCACCGGGAATACGAATGTACCGTTGACGCAATCAGCGGCAATGTCCTGAGCTTTGAAAGAGATTAGCCTTGCATTTATCACCTTCTCCTGTTATACTGAATCTGGAAAATCCACCTGAGCGCTCTGGTTTCCTTTGCATGGGATTTTCCGTTTGTATACTCCTATTGAGCGGTTCAGGCAGTCAGATGCCTGAACCCTTTTTTATCTCTACACCGGAGGGGGAAAGAGCTTCCATGTTGATGACCATGATGATGGTGGAAAACCAATTAAAGCCGCTTCGTCCCGCAGCGGACCCGCAGCAGCTGGAATCCCTTCTGCACGAAATCGCACAGGGCAGCCAGGAGGCGTTTGAACAGCTGTACCACGCCACCGACAGCGCCATCTACGGTTTTGCCCTGTCGCTGACCCGCAACCACCACGAGGCGCAGGACGTGATGATGGACACCTATCTGAAGATTCGCTGCGCTGCCCACCTGTATCTGCCGATGGGCAAACCGATGGCATGGATTTTGACCATCACCAAAAATATTGCCCGCACCCGCCTGCGTGCCGCCTCCCGACAGATTCCCTTTGAGGAGGTCGAGCAGTCCTCCCTCCCCTTTGACCACGACACCGAGGAGGCGATCGCTTTGGAACAGGCGATGCGGGTGCTCAACGAGCAGGAACGGCAGATTTTGATTCTTCACGCGGTGACCGGACTCAAGCACCGTGAGATTGCAGAAATGATGGGCATGCCGTTGGCGACAGTGCTTTCCAAATATGCCCGCTCGCTTAAAAAATTAAAAGCACAGCTGGAACAGCAGCCATCCGATGGCAGGGAGGTGTAGGAGGATGAAGGACAACCAAAACAAACGCAGAAAACTGACCGACGAACAGGTCGAGCAGATGCTGGCAAGGGCGGTGCAGAAGAATGTGCCCGATATTCTCCAGCAGGCAGCCTCCACACCGGTCACTCCGCTTGCCATGGTGGATGAGATTCTGCCCGTCCAATACCCGCGCAGACGTCCGCACTGGCAGCGACTGGCAGCCGCCTGCCTGATGCTCCTGCTGACCGGTGCCGGCATCTTCAGCTGGCTGTGGTTTCCCACCCGGGCGGTGGTTTCCATCGAAGTCAATCCTTCGGTGGCGCTGTCGCTCAACCGCTTCTCCTATGTCATCAACACCCGCGCCAACAACGATGACGGCGCCGAGCTGCTCGATGACCTTTCGCTAAACAATCTCAAGCTGGACACCGCCCTCAATGCCCTCATCGGCGCAATGGACCGCCAGGGCTATCTGACACCGTCGGCGCAGGTCAACATCTTTGTTGACGGCAAGGATGACGACTACAACCGACAGCTCTACCAGCAGGTCACCGACAGCTTCTCCCACCTTCTTCCATCGCAAGCACCGCAGGAAGAAACAAAGGAGCAGGAGGACACCCCGCAGCTGCTCTCGGAGGAACAGGTCAAACAGATTTGCCTGTCCCACGCCGGTGTCCAGGCTGCACAGACTTCCTTCCAGTCTATTTCCTTGCAGCAGGGGGAGCAGCCGGTCTACCAGCTTTTGTTTACCGCTGCGGGCAGCTCCTACATCTACCGCATCGACCCGTACAGCGGTCAGGTCCTCTCCTATGAGCGCACCGAGGAAACAGCCGCCCAGCCAAACACACCTGCCGCTTCTGCTCCTGCCCAACCGCAGGCAGAGCCGAAATCGGTTTCGCTGGAGCAAGCAAAGCAGCTTGCCCTGCAAAAAGCCGGACTGAGCGGACAGACGGTCACCTGGGAAAAGGCGGAGCTGGACGAAGAGGACGGCATTTCCTATTACGAGCTGGAGTTTACCTTCTCTCAAAGCGAGTATGAATGTGAAGTCGATGCCAGCAGCGGCAGCATCCTTAAATTTGAACAAGATTAAAGGTCTTTCGATAAAAAATCAGGCAGAGGAAAACATTTTCCTCTGCCTGATTTTTTTATCGGTGGGATGCCGCATCCTCTTTTGAGGCGGATTCCTCCTGCTCCTTTTCATAATACTGCGCCTGTGCCTGCCACAGACGGTTATATTTTCCGTCGACATCAGCAATCAGGCTGTCGTGGTTGCCCTGCTGGACGATTTTGCCGCCGTCAAACACCAGAATCTCATCGCAGAATCGACAGGAAGAAAGCCGGTGGCTGATGTAGATGGTGGTCTTATCCTGTGCAATCTCGTTAAAGCGCGCATAGATTTCCGCCTCGGCAATCGGGTCGAGCGCTGCTGTCGGTTCGTCCAGGATGATAAATGGAGAATCCTTGTACAAAGCGCGGGCAATCGCGACCTTCTGCGCCTCGCCGCCGGAAAGCTCGACTCCTGTTTCCGAAAAATCCCGATACAGCACCGTATCCAATCCGTTGGGCATCCGGTCCAGCCGCTCGCCAAAGCCGACCTTTCGCAGGACGGTTTCCACCTTTTCGCGGTCGTATCGGCAGCTGCCTGCTACGTTGTCACCCAACGGCTGTGAAATCAACTGAAAATCCTGAAAGACGACCGAGAAGATGTGCATATAGTCGTCGTACCGGTACTTTCTGATATCGATGCCGTTGAGCAAAATCTGTCCTTCCTGCGGGTCATACAGTCGGCAGAGCAGCTTGATGAAGGTCGTTTTGCCGGAACCGTTCTCTCCGACCACTGCCATGCGCTCTCCAACCCGAAAGCGCAGGCTGACGTTATGCAGCGCCCACTGCTCCGAGCCGGGGTAGCGGAAGGAAACATTGCGAAACTCCACCTCATATTTGCGGTCGGAGCGTTTTTCGGTGGTCAGGGAGCCTTGGTACATCGAATTGGGAATATCCAGCAGCTGATAGACCGGCTTTAAAAAGGCGGCGTTGCTCTTGACGGTCCCCCAGGTGCGGAACAGGTCGCCGATGTTTTTGGAAAGAGCGGTGACAGCGCCCACATACTGGGTGATGGAGCCGACGCCAAAGGCTCCTCCCATCGCCTTTAAGCAGGTGAACAGGTAGATGAAGCCGGTCAAAAAACGCCGAGATGCCTTCACTGAGTCCTTCGGTCAGACCCATCTTTCCCCTGGACAGCTTTGCTATCTCTCCTTTGGTGGTAAACATACCGGTTTCTTTCCAGTAATGCTCTGCTATCTTCTGCTGCTCATACATCCTGATGTCGATGGCGCGGGAACGGTCTGACCCCAAACCACTCCAGAAGTTGAAGATGCGGTTGCCATACTTGGAAATCTCCGCAAGCCCGCTCCACATCCCGACCACCTTTTCGCCTAGCTTGCCGGACAGAAAACTGATGGCACCGATGACAGCAACCAGCAACAGAACAAACAGCGGGTTATTGAGCCACCGATACCCTGCCGACTGCTCGGGCACCGGCAGCATAAACAGGCTGACGCTTAAAAAGACGGCGCTGAGGATGCCCAGCAGCGCGGTGGAAACTTCCTGTGCCAGCGATGCCAGCTTGCCAATTCCCCAGCTTCCCCAGCGCTGATTCTGCAAAACCTGCGAGCGCAGGTCGTAGGTGCTCTGCTTATCGATGTCGGCAAAGTCCATCGAGAAAAACTTTTTGGCAAACAGCTGTTCCTGTTTGATGGCAAAGACCTCTTCTTCCACCTTCTTCCAGCGTAGCAGGCAGGCGCGCAGCAGCATCAGCGCACAGCCGGCACCTACCGTCCAGGCGACCCATCCCCACAGCACCGATGGACGGCGCAGACCGGCAAGTTCGTCGATCAGTCGTGCCGACAGATAGATGGTCACATAAGGGGAGACTGCCTCCACCAGCGAATACAGCAGGATGGAAGGAAACAGTTTCGGACAGAGCCGATGGACATCTGCAAAGGCTTTGCGGTGGATTTTGATTGCTTCTTTGTTGCTCATTAGAATACCTTCCCTTCCTTGTAGTAGCGGCTTTGTATCTCAAAGAGCTTGGCGTAGCCGCCGCCCTGCTGCAAAAGCTGCTCGTGGGTACCCTCCTCACAGATGCCGCCGTTCTCCAAAAAGATGATGCGGTCGCAAAAGCGGGTCGAAGCCAGTCGGTGCGAAATGAACAGCGAAGTCTTTCCCTTGCTCATCTCGTCATATTTTAAGTAGATGTCATTTTCTGCAATCGGGTCGAGCGCCGCGGTCGGTTCGTCCAGCAGCAGGATGCCGCCGTCCTTGTACAAAGCGCGCGCCAGCATCAGGCGCTGGGTCTGTCCGCCCGAAAACAGCACGCCGTCCTCATAGACCTCTCTGCCCACCTTGGTTTCGATTCCCTGCGGCAGCTGGGAAATCTTTTCGGTCAGCCCTGCCTGCTCGATGCACCGGTTGATTTTTTCCACATCGTAGCCCTGCGCCTGCTGGGAAATATTCTGCGCCACTGATGCGCTGAGCACCGAAAAATCCTGAAAGACTGCCGAAAACAGCCGGTAGTACTCCCTGCGGTCCAGCTGACGGATGTCCTGCCCATTGAGCAGCACCCTGCCCTCGGTCGGGTCCAGTAAGCCGCACAGCAGCTTGACTAAGGTGGTCTTTCCCGCTCCGTTGAGTCCCACGATTGCCAGCTTTTCGCCTGCATGGACGGTCAGGTTCATTCGGTCGATGGTATTTTTTGTTGCCTTGGGATAACAAAAGGACACATTCTCCAGCCGCAGCTCATAGCTGTGCGCCTTTGGAAGCTGCTTGCCGCCTGCAAAGCAGAACGGCTCCTCAATCTCCAGATATTCTCGGATGCTGGTCAAATCCAGCGCCTCCCGGCGCAGGGTCATGCTGTCGTTTAAAATGCCGGTAATCCAGTTGGCAAAGCCGCCGATTGCCGAAAAGTAAAGCAGAAATTCGGAGGCACTTAATCCCTGGTCCAGCGCCATATTCAAAAGATACCAGTAAGCCAGCCCGTTTCTGGCAACGCTGAGCGCAACGTCCGCCAGGTTGCCCAGCAGCTGCACCCGCTCCCGACGCAGGATAAAGCCTTCATACAGCCGCATGGTGCTGTCGTAGATTTCCTCGAGCCAGCCGCCCAGCCCAAAGATGCGGATGTCCTTTGCCAGATTGATTGACTCGGATTTTTTCTGGATGTAGCTGAGCTTGGCGGTATACTCCCGCTCCTCCTCTCGGTGCGCAAAGTTCCAGCTGCTGGTGCGGCGGGCAACCAGATAGCTGACCAGAGTGGTCACCATCACCACTGCCATCATCACCGGCTCTACCCGAACCAGCAGCAGCAGATAAATAACAAAGCCTGCTATATCCCCCAGCAGCAAGGTCAGCGTTTCCCAGATGTGCTCGCTGGGTTCTGCGTTGCCTGACATCGCATGGGAAGCACCCTTATACATTTTGATTCGCTCCGGGTCCAGGGTGTTCGGGTAGGAGGTGGTGTTGTTTTTGTATTCCACCTGATTGATCAAACCGGTTCTGACCTCCACCCGTCCATACAGGGTGTTGAGCGCCAGGTAGCTTTTCAGTCCCTTTGCCAGAAACAGCAGCACGGTAAACAGCAGGATGGTCCCAATCAACTCAGCAACCGGCGCTGCCTGCTCCACCTTCGACAGAATCTGCGGTGCCACAAACAGCTCGGTCAGATTGACCGCTACCGCCGCTGCCGCACACAGCACGCACAGGGTCAGCACACTTTTGCAGATTCTCCAGGCGTTGCCAATCATCCATGCGATATTTTTGGTCATGGTATACTTTGATTTTCTTTTCATCATCCTTCACCTCTTCATGCCTACAGCATAGCACAAAAAAAGGTCCCCGTGTTATTTCGGGGACGAATTGTCTGATTTTGGGGACGAATTGCAGCTGCCTTCCGGCTGCTGCGGCAGCAAAATCTCGGTGGTAAAGGCGCCATCCTCCGAATTGCGGTCCACATATCCATCCAGGCGGCGGATGATCCGGTCCATCTGCATCAGACCCAGACCGTGACCCTTGCCCTTGCTGGTAGCAAAGCGTCCGGCTGTCTTTTTCAGCTTTTTGCCCGCAGTAAAATTGGTGAAGGAGATATACAGCTGCTCCCCCTTCATCTCCATATAGACGCGGATCAGCCGTTCCGGTTCCGGCAGCTGTAGGCTGGCTTCGATGGCATTGTCAAACAGGTTGCCCAAAATGCAGCACAAATCCAGTTCCGGCAGCCGCAGCTTGACCGGGATGTGCGCATCGGCAACCACCTGCACCTGCTTGGAGCGTGCCAGCGAGATTTTGGAATTGAGGATGGCATCGGTCATCGGGTTGCCGGTTTTGATCACCATATCCAAGGTGGTCAAATCGTCGTCCAGCTCATCCAGATACCGCCTGAGCGCCTCCAAATCTCCCTTTGCCGCATACGCCTTCATCGTCTGGATATGGTTGCGGTAGTCGTGCCGCCACCCGCGCATCTGCCGGTACATATTTTCCACCTCTGCGTAGTGGGTCTGGACCAACTCGCTTTGATATTCGTCAATCTGGCGGTTTAGCCGCTTCCAGCCAAATTCCATCCTGCTTCCCCCTCCTATTTCATGTGGATGATGGCGCGGTTGAGCTTGTCATAGGCGCCGCGCGGCAGCGGGATGCTTCTGCCGTCGGTCAGATAGATGTCGCTTCGGGTCACCCGGCTGATGTCGTTCAAATTGACCACCGCCGAACGTCCCACCCGGAAAAAACGTTCGTCCAGCTGCTCCATCAGCTCGCTCAGGCTTTTTTTCACCGTGTAGTCCTGCCTTGCGTGGACGGTGACATAGTTGCGCTGCACCTCCAAAGCGCTCACCTGGTACAGCGGCACCCGCACCATCTCCTCGGCTGTTTCCAGCGTCAGCACCTTGGTGTTTTTGTGCAGCCGCTCCACTGCGCGGTCAAGCACCGCAAACAGCTTTTCCTCCTTCACCGGCTTCATCAGGTAGTGCAGCGCTGCCACCTCATACCCTTCGGTGATGTAGTCGGAATAGCCGGTGATAAAGACAATCTGCATCAGCTCGTTGGTGCGGCGCACCTGCTTTGCCAGACTGACGCCGTCCATCTCTCCCATCTCAATATCCAACAGCAGCAGGTCAAAATCCGGCTGTGGACAGGAGAATAAAAACTGCTCTGCGCTGCAAAATTCGGTCATCTCCACCTGATTTCCCCGCTGCTGCGCCCAACGTGCGGTCAGCTGCCTCACATACTCTCTGTCCTCCTGCCTGTCGTCACAGATTGCAATTCTGTAGTCCATCTTTTTCCCCTCTTCCATCCCGTTTTACCTGTTTATTATAGCAAATTTGAGCAAAAAAACAAAGCGTCCTCCTAAATAGGAGAGCGCTTTGCATCGTTTTTTAATCAAGGTACAGCTCTATTCGAGTCTTCTGGGTGTCTTTGCTGACGGTAGTCGTCAAAAGATAGTTGACCTGCTCGCCGTTTTCATAGCCGCTGATGATATTGACCTGCTCCGGCTGAATCTCCACTCCGTTGACCTGAGGCAGAAATTCCCCTGCTTCCACCTGCTCCCGGGTGTACCAGATGCTGGTGACCATCGTAAAGCTGCCTGCGCCCGACTGGTAGGAATCAAACAGCTCGCCCTGGTGGGTGACCTGCTGTACCTGCTGTGGAGCGCTCAGGTCCTGCGCATCATAGACCGTCATGGTGACTGTTTGTGTCTCCTGCGGGCAAAGCACCGCAAAGCTGGTTTCCGATGCCAAAATCATTGCATTCTTTTCCAGCTGCAAAGCGGATACCTGTTTGCCGCTTTTGTCACTGAGCACCGCTTCTCCGGTCGTTGGCTGATAGGTCAGGCTGCCGTTTTTCAGCGAAAGGACTTGCGGTTGGCTGTCCAGCGCATTTTCCATCACGCTTTTGATGGAAAATGGTTGAGCCTCCTCTTCTGCCGCCTCTGCCGCTTCTGCGACCGGCTCCTCCGACTCGGTCAGGGATACCGATTCTTCCTGCGCATCAGCTGCCATCGAGATGGAGTTGAGTATCTGCTGCCGCAGCTGGTCCCGGGCAGATGCTGGCTGCTCCTGTGTCGTCTGCTGGGCAGAAGTCACTGCCTGCGACCCTTCCTGTGGCTGCTCCTCCTGTAAAATAGCTTCTGCCTGCGGCTCAGGCTGTGAAGCAGCTGCTACCTGTGGTTCTTCCTGTGGCTCCTCTGCCGGTTGCTCTGTCTGAGCAGAGGTTTTGGGCACGCCCATTTTAAGAGACGGTTGTCTGTTTGCCGATTCAACCGATGCCGTGTCTTCTGCTGCCTCTTCTGCCACTTCTTCGACTGGCTGCTCGGCTGCACTTTCGGCAGTGACCATATCCTTCATCTGCTCCATCGGTCTTTGCCATTTCCAATAGGCTGCGGACAGCCCGACCACCAGCACCAGGGTACAGGCGATTGCCCAACGGCGACGATGGACCGTCAGATTTCGTTTTGGTTTTTCCTCTGTTTTATGGCTGCCCGGAAAGTCAAGCACCTTTCCTTCGGGCTTTTGCGGAGCCGGTGACTCCATCTGTGTGGGGTCTACCGTGATCTGGTGGTCCCCTTCTCCCGCACAGATTTTTTCCCACATTGCCTGTGCACTTAAACTGCCGGGAAGCTTTGGGCTGGGGAGCGATGAAAACTGCTGTTTAAAAAACTGCTCTTCCCCCTCCAGTTGCTGCTGTTCTTCCGGTGTCAGCTCCCGGTCGGGATTCATCTTTTTCTCTGTCAACTCTGCTTCCCTCCTTCCAAATGTTTTCTCATCTTTTTAAATGCCCGAAACAGTTTGGAACTCACCGTTCCCTGCGGGCTGCCGACGATAGCGGCAATCTCCTTTGCTGTGTATCCTTCGATGACCGACAGGATCACAATTTGCTTTTCCTCTGCTGCCAGCTGTCCCAGCGCATGGAGCAGATCGGTGCGCTCCAGCACCGTTTCCGAAAATTCGTTCTGCTCTCCCGGAAGCTCCAGCATCTGGTCGATGTCCGTTTGATTGCGCGCACGCACATACTCCCGTATCTTTCGATTGCATCTTGCCGAAAGAATGCGGTAAATCCACGGAACAAATGCCTGTGGGTCGCGCAAAGCACCCAGTCCCCGATACGCTTCGATAAAGGTTTCGGAAACAACGTCCTCTGCATCATGGCTGTTTCCCAGGGTGTATAACGCTGTCCGGTACAAAGAGGGAGCTACTGCTTCATAAAGCCGCGTAAAGCCCTCCTGGCTCCCCTTCTGAGCCTCCAGCACCAATGCTGTGTCTAATTTCACCTCTACACCACCCGTCATAAAATTAGTGTCGGGGAGGCTGCAAATTATTGCGTCCCCGTAAAAAATTTCCACAAAAATAAACAATACAAAAAGAGCCTTGCCCTGTTTTTCCGGCAGTTCGTCTGCGGCAAACGGGCACCGTCGGTCTGCTTTTCAACCGGCATATCAAACGCCATTTGTAGCATTATTATAATATATTCGCCTTTAAAAGGCAACTGCGTTTTTTCTTTTGTATACACATAGACACCTAAAAATTCTTTTTTACCAAAAAGAAAACAGCCTTTCCCAAACGAGAAAGGCTGTCCAAGCGGCTCTTACTGGTTGTTTTTGTTCTTTTTCTGCTTGACCTCTTCCTTTAAGCGATCCAAGCCGGTTTCGTACCGGATGGAGCGCATATTCGGGAACGCATCCAGCAGTCGTTTGCGGAAAAAGCGGTTCTTTACAGAAAGCTCGCTGATTCTGGACTCCATGCGGCGGGCAATCTCCTTCTGACCGGACTCCAGTTTTTCCAGCAGCTCCTCGCGCTTTTCTGCGCGGCGCTCGGCACGCTCGGCTTTTACCTGCTCAATGTAGTCCATCAGTTCCATCCTGCCAAGCTCCGCATTCAACTGATACTGGTCAAAGCGCTGCTGGAATTCCTGATGGCTCTGCTTGAGATACTCTGCGGTATCCAGCTTCGCCTGTTCGACCAGCTGATGGAACTGGCGCAGAACGCTGTTGATGTCCAGAATGGTGCGAACGGTGAGCACAAGGTCCACCAGCAGGATGACCAGCAGCACCGCGCTCATGCTGACCGATGCCCAGAAGGGCAGCGAAACGATGGCTCCCCGCACCACCGGGTCCACCACCCGCGCTGCCACCACACTGAGCACGCCGAACATCAGCGAATTGCGCAGGCAGACCCTGCCGTGGATATTAAATCGGTAGGTGGAATAGTCCCACCACTTGGTTGCAAACAGTTTTTCCAGCAGATAGCCGGTGATGTACTCGATGACGCTGGTCACCAACATTCCGCAAAGAAACAGCAGCGGAATGTTATTTTGGATCGGGCGCAGAAAAACCAGCACCGCCATCGCGCCAAATCCATAGACCGGGCACAACGGTCCGTTTAGGAATCCGCGGTTGACAAACTTTCCCTGTCCGATGGAGCAGTAGATGGTTTCGCACGTCCATCCCAGAAAGCTGTACGCCAAAAACTGCAAAAAGATGTTACAGACCTGCTGCAAGCGATCTCCTCCTTATACCCTCAATCTCTTTTTCCCGCCGGACTGCTCCGCGAAGGGGAGGCAGTCCATTCTTATCCGTTTTGCACCGCCAGCTGTTCTTCCTCCTCCAGAGGGTCGACTGCGCTGGCTGCCAGTGGCAGTTTTTCCTGTTTGCCGCTATCGGTCGGCTGCGTTTTTTCTGCGTATACCTTTACTTCCCTGGGCGGCTGGGTCTTCTGTTGCTCCATCAGTCTTGCATTTGCCAGCATCAGCTTGATGCGGTTCTGCTGGTTGACCTTGGATGCACTGGAATCATAGTCCACCGCTACGATGTTCGCCTGCGGATTCTTCTCCTTGATGACACGCATCACACCCTTGCCGCAGATGTGGTTGGGCAGACAGCCAAACGGCTGGGTGCAGACGATGTTGTTTACCTTGTAGTGCTGAATCAGTTCGACCATCTCAGCGGTCAGCAGCCAGCCTTCCCCCATCTTCACACCGTTGCCGATATAACCCTTGGCAGATTCGATGGTGCTTTCAAAGGGACAGGGCGGCTGGAAGCTGCTGTTTTGTTCAATCAGGTGGATCATATCGCTCTTGCGACCGCGCAAAAAGCGGTTGACCCGGCGCATGACCGCTGCTTTGGCTTTGCCGATGCCGTACAGCTGACAGTCATATTCCGAGTTATGGGTGCAGTAGAGCAGGAAATCGAACAGACCCGGGCAGACCACCTCACAGCCCTCCGACAGCAAAAACTCCTCCAGGTTGTTGTTTCCCAGCGGAGAGTATTTGACATAAATCTCTCCGACCACGCCGACCTTGATCTTCTCCTCATCGCTGCGCTCCACCCGATCAAAGCGTTTGATGATGCGCACCATCAGCTCGGAGACCTCCTTCCAGCGCAGCAGTTTTTTGCAGAACAGCTTTTCTGCCCAAAGGATGCTCTCCTCCACCGCCTGCTGGCTGGCTCCCTGCTGTTTTTCATACGGGATGCACTGGTTGTACAAGGTCATAATCAAATCGCCGCACAGCACCCCGTAGAGCGCCTGTAGCAGCATGGTCAGCGGCAGGGAAAAGCCTCCCGACTGCTCGCTTTTGATAAAGCTTGCCGAGATGACCGGTATATCGCCGTAGCCGCACTTGTTCAGCGCCTTGCGCAGCAGGTAGATGTAGTTGGAGGCGCGGCAGCCTCCGCCGGTCTGGGTAATCAGCAAAGCCACCTTGTCCAGCGGCAGCTCACAGTGCTCCAAAGCGTCGATCATCTGTCCGATGACCAGCTGCGCCGGATAGCAGGTGTCGTTGTGGACATTTTTCAGTCCCTGTTCAATCACCTGCGGTCCGCAGTTGTCCAATATTTTGATGTGGTATCCATAATTTTCCAGGACATTTCCCAAAATTTTAAAGTGAATCGGCAGCATTGTCGGAATCAGGATGGTATGGGTGCTCTTCATCTCCTTGGTAAAGGGCACCTTTTTGATTGGTTCCATAATAAACTCCAACCTCCTTTATGCAAAATATGCAAATCAAACGCCGGACAGCAGTTTAAAATCTGCCGGATGTGATTTTCAAGTCGTCCTCCGGTAAAGATTTCCATTCACGCTCCCTGCGTACAGGCACCAAGTGGTGCTTATCTTTGCAGAAACAGCTGTGCATTTCAATCCACGTCCCCTGCGTGTGGTTGCCGGATGGTGTTTACTCCCGGCAAAAAGTACGCATTTTTATTTACGCTCTCAGGCAACTATTGCTGCGTGTTGGCGTCACGCTCTCTTACCGCGCCAATCAGCGAACGGATGCGGATGCGCACCGCACCCAGATTGTTGATTTCATCAATTTTCAGCTGGGTGTACAGCCGCTGTCCGCGCGCCAAAATGGCAGAAACTTCGTCGGTGGTGATGGCGTCGATGCCGCACCCAAAGGAAACCAGCTGCACCAGTTCACAGTCGCGGTGCTCCACCACATACTCTGCGGCGTTGTACAAGCGGGAATGATAGGTCCACTGGTTGAGAACATCGGGACGCACCGGCTGCACCAAATCCGCTACGCAGTCCTCGGTGACCACCACCAGTCCCAGCGAGGTAATCAGCTGGTTGATCCCGTGGTTGATCTCCGGGTCGACATGGTACGGTCTGCCGCACAGGATGATGGTCTTGAGTCCCTTCTGACGTGCAAATTCCAGCGCCTTGCGCCCTTCCTCCTTCACCTGCTCCCGCTGGCGGTGGTAGCTTTCATAGGCACAGTCGGACGCCCGTTTGACCTCGCGCAAGGTCAAATCAGGGTAATATTCTTTGAGCGCCTGCCAGATTTTTTTCGGGAAGGTCTTGCGCTCCGCCAAATCCAGATACGGATAAAGATAACGCACCTGCTTGAGCTTTTCGACGTTGGAAGCCAGCAGCTCGGGGTAGTAGGCGACCACCGGACAGTTGAAATGGTTGTCACCTTTACTCTCATCAAAATTGTAGCTCATGCAGGGGTAAAAGATGGTGGTGACCCCTTTGTCCAGCAGGTTTTCGATATGTCCGTGCATCAGCTTTGCCGGATAGCAGGCGGTGTCCGACGGAACCGAGTACTGCCCTTTGGCATACAGCGCGCGGGAGGACAGGTCGGATACCACAATATCAAAGTCCAGGTTGCGGAAAAATGCCTCCCAGAAGAACAGATTTTCATACATATTCAGTCCCAACGGCAGCCCAATCACCCCGCGTTTACCGGTGTGGGCAGCCGCTCTTTTAGCACAGTCCTCGCTGAGTGTGCGAATCTGCTCCAGCTTAAAGCGGTACAGGTCGGGCAGTTGTCGCTCTTTTCCCAATCCCAGCGGCTTTTCGCAGCGGTTGCCGGAAATATACCGCTCCCCGCCTGCAAAGATGTTGACGGTGAGGTTACAGTGGTTGGTACAGCCCTGGCAGACCACCGGCTTGGATTCATGCTGGAAATTTTCCAGCTGCTGTGCGCCGAGCATCGACGAGCGGGTCTGCTCCTTTGGGCAAATTCCCTTTGCGTAGATGGCAGCGCCGTAGGCTCCCATCAGACCGGCGATGTCCGGTCGAATGACATCATGCCCGATTTCCTTTTCAAAGCTGCGCAGAACGGCATCGTTGAGGAAGGTTCCTCCCTGCACCACGATATGTTCGCCCAGCTCGTCCGCATTCCGTGCGCGGATGACTTTATATAAAACATTTTTGACAACGCTCATCGAAAGTCCTGCCGAAATATCCTCCACACCCGCGCCGTCCTTCTGCGCCTGCTTGACCGAAGAGTTCATAAAAACGGTGCAGCGGGAACCTAAGTCGACCGGATACCGGGAAAATAATCCCAGCCGCGCAAACTCCTCTGCGGTGTAGCCCATCGACTTTGCAAAGGTTTCGATGAAGGAGCCGCAGCCCGAGGAGCAGGCCTCGTTGAGCATGATCGAGTCGATAGCGTTGTCCTTGATTTTAAAGCATTTGATGTCCTGACCGCCGATATCCAAAATAAAATCCACCTGTGGGTCAAAGTGCTGGGCAGCTTTAAAGTGGGCAATCGTTTCCACGATTCCGTCGTCCAGATGAAAGGCGTGCTTGATCAGCTCTTCCCCGTAGCCGGTGGACACCGCATAGCGGATGTTGACCCGGTCGCCGCAGGCTTCATAGATTTTTTGCAGCTGCTCCCGCACAATCTGCACCGGATTTCCCTGATTGGAGCTGTAATAGCGGTAGAGGGTCTCATAATGGTCGCTCATCAGCACCAGCTTGGTGGTGGTGGAGCCGCAGTCGATGCCAAGGTAGGCATCCCCGCTATACCCTGTGATGTCCTTCCACGGAACATTGGCGCGGCTGTGGCGCTGTACAAATTGGTCGTGCTCCTCCTGATTGGCAAACAGCGGCTGCAAATACTGGGTGGATTTGGAGCGGGATGCCGCATGTTTGAGCTTCTCAGTAAACTGCTCGTAGGTGTAGGTCGTCTGCAAGCCTCGGGTGTAGATGGCAGCGCCCAACGCCACCGAATACTGCGCCCACTCGGGAAAGACTGCCTTGCCCGGTGCCAAACGCAGGGTCTGCTCAAAGCGCTGCTGCAATCCCTGAAAGAAAAAGAGCGGTCCGCCCAAAAACAGCACCTTGCCTTCGATTTTTCTGCCCTGGCTCAGTCCGGTCACCGTCTGGTCGACCACCGCCTGGAAGATGCTGGCGGCAACGTCCTCCTTGCGCGCACCCTGGTTGAGCAGCGGCTGGATGTCGGTCTTGGCAAAAACTCCACAGCGCGATGCGATCGGGTAGATGCGCTCATGGCGCAGGCTCAGCCGGTCCAGCTGCTCGGGTGTCACATTCAGCAGTGTTGCCATCTGGTCGATGAAGGCGCCGGTGCCTCCGGCACAGCTGCCGTTCATCCGCTCCTCCAGTCCGCCGCTGAGGAAGATGATTTTGGCATCCTCTCCGCCCAGCTCGATGACCGCATCGGTGTCCGGTTCATACTCCATCACCGTTTTGTAGGTAGCAAATACCTCCTGTACAAAGTCGATGCCGGCATCCTCGGCAAGTCCCAGACCTGCCGAACCGGAGATGGCTACTTGAAACGGTCCGTCCAGAAACTGCTTTGCTCCCTCAAGCGCATTCAGGGTCGCCTGACGCACCTGCGACAGATGACGCTGGTAAACCCGGTAAAGGACTCGGTCGCCTTCCATAACAACCACCTTGACGGTGGTCGAGCCAATATCGATTCCTACGTTTTTTATCAATCTTCTCCCCTGTCCTTTCTGACAAGGCAAACCGAGCGAACACGCGTCCGACCAATCCCAAAGTTGCCGCAACGCCTTCCTCGGTTATCCTTCCTCACGTTTCTCTTGCTGCACAAAGGTCTATCTATTCTCTGTGCAATCCACTCTTTTTTGATGATAATTTACCTATTTATTAGGGCACATCCATTTTAGTTCCACCATATTATAAGTCCTGTTTAAAAAAGTGTCAATTATCACAAAATAAAAATTAACATTCTATTCAGAATTACCTTTTGCCCTCGCTGCATTTATTCTATATCGACAGCTTACGGCAAAAGTTTTATGAAAAAACATCAATTTTTCAGTTTATCAGGTAAAAGTGCTTGACAAATATGAAAAATCATCGTATATTTTTTACATCATCATTTTCAAGCGCTCAAAAAAGCGCAGGAATTGGAGGATCTTATGAGCTGCAAACCCATGACATCTGCTTATTTTGCATATTTTTTCAGCTTTGCCTTTTATAGCGCAGGGCGATTTTATCATGCAAAAAAGAATACAGATGCCAAAAGGACAGCTCTGACAGCGAACGGACGATAATCGGTCTGATTCGTTCCTGTTAGGATACAGATGATTGCTATACCACGACCCAAATCTGTCGGTGCTTTTGACAAAAAAGCACCGACTTTTTTTATTTTTCAAAACAGAAAGGATTTGTTGTTATGATTATTATTTTAAAAAAAGGGACTTCCCCCGTTCAGGTCAATAAAATGGTCAGCCACTTCGAGCAGATGAATTTTCAGGTGCAGGAGATTCGCGGCGTACACGAAACCATCCTCGGATTGATTGGTGATACCTCCCGTTTGGACACCGATGACATCAAGTCGATGGACACCGTTGCCGAGGTCAAACGAATCCAGGAGCCTTATAAAAATGCCAACCGCAAGTTCCACCCGGACGACACCGTCATCGATGTCTGCGGCAGAAGAATCGGCGGCGGACATTTTCAGGTCATCGCCGGTCCCTGCTCGGTAGAAAGCCGCGAGCAGATGATTTCGATAGCCAATTCGGTCAAAACTTCCGGTGCAGGACTGCTGCGCGGCGGCGCATTCAAGCCTCGCACCTCCCCATACTCCTTCCAGGGACTGCGCAAGGAAGGGCTGGATTACCTGCTGGAAGCCAAAAAAGCATCCGGTCTGCCCATCGTCACCGAAATCATGAGCATCGACCATCTGCCGCTGTTTGAACAGGTGGATGTCATCCAGGTCGGCGCACGCAATATGCAGAACTTTGAGCTGCTCAAGGAGCTGGGCAAAATCGACAAGCCCATCCTGCTCAAGCGCGGACTTGCCAACACCATCGAAGAGCTGCTGATGAGCGCAGAATACATCATGGCAGGCGGCAACAAAAAGGTCATCCTGTGCGAGCGCGGCATCCGCACCTTTGAGACCGCTACCCGCAACACACTGGACATCTCCGCTATTCCAATCATCAAAAAGCAGTCCCACCTGCCTATCATCATCGACCCAAGCCACGCTGCCGGCATCCGCTGGATGGTCCAGCCGCTGTCGATGGCAGCCATCGCAGTCGGCGCAGACGGACTGATTATCGAAGTTCACAACGACCCGGAAAAGGCATTGTGCGACGGTGCGCAGTCTCTGACACCCGAACAGTTCGACCATGTGATGGACGATGTCCGCCGCACCACCGCTTTCTTCGGCAAGACTATCGACTAAGATTCAGAAAATTCGTTCCTGTTTTATCGAAAACTTATCCCCAGTCCAATCGGCTGAAAGGAGTTGTTCGGATTGAAGACTGTGACCGTCAATGCCAGTGTGCGCTATGACGTTTTGATTGAAAAAGGGCTGCTTTCACACTGTGGAGAAAAAACTGCCGAGGTTTTTTCTCCGCAAAAATCGGCAGCTGCCATCATCACCGATGACAATGTATCCGCCCTGTACCTGAATACTGTTGTTCGTTCCTTCGAGCAGGCGGGCTTTCGCGTTTGTCATTTCACCTTTTTGCATGGGGAGGATTCCAAAAGCCATGCGGTGCTGATGAATGTCTATGATTTTTTGATCCAAAATCATATCACCCGCAGTGATTTCATCGTGGCGCTCGGCGGCGGCGTGGTGGGCGACCTTGCCGGATTTGCCGCTGCCACCTATCTGCGCGGCATCCCGTTCATTCAGATTCCCACCACCTTTTTGGCTGCCATCGACTCCTCGGTAGGCGGCAAAACAGCGGTCAACATCCCCGCCGGAAAGAATTTGATTGGAGCCTTCCATCAGCCTTCTCTGGTCCTGTGCGACCCGAACACCTTTGACACCCTCTCCGAGCAGACCTTTGCCGAAGGCTGCGCCGAGATGATTAAATACGCCATGATTTGGAGCCGGGACTTCTTTGACCTGCTGGAAAGCTGTGACATCCACCAGCAGATTGAGCAGATTGTCGCCTACTGTGTCGACATCAAGCGGCAGGTGGTGGAACAGGATGAGCAGGACAACGCCATTCGCATGATTTTAAACTACGGGCACACCCTGGGACACGCCATCGAAAAGGTCAGCAACCATGCCGTCACCCACGGATATGGCGTGGCACTGGGCATGGTGCTCATCACCCGCCTTTCCATCCGGCTCGGTCTCTGCGATTGCACCGTACTCGAGCAGCTATGCCGGATGCTCAAGCGGTATCACCTGCCGACCGACTACCCGGGAGAGCTTGCCGAGCTTGCCCAAAGCTGCCTGCACGACAAAAAAATGTCCGGCGACACCATCCGTCTGGTGGTCGTCCCAGAAATTGGCAGCGCAAAGATTCTGCCCATGCCGGCAGAACAGCTGACTGCTCTGCTCAAGGAGGGACTGCCATGTTAAGCTGCACAGTACACGGCGCCTTAAACGGCACCGTATCGGCTCCTGTTTCCAAATCCGACCTGCACCGGCTGATCATTGCCTGTGCTTTAAGCTGCGGTGAATCACTGATTCATCGTTATACCCTCTCGCAGGACATCCAGGCGACCGCCAACGTCATCGGCGCGCTGGGCGCATCGGTACGCTTTGAAAACGACTGCACCATCGTGAACGGGATTTCCCCTTCCAACGAGTCTGCACAATCGGAAATTTTGTGCGACTGCAACGAATCCGGCTCCACCCTGCGCTTTTTGGTGCCGGTCTGTGCTGCACTGGGATGCCGCGCGGTTTTTACCGGGCACGGACGCCTTTCCCAACGCCCGATGGAGCCGCTCTGCTCCCAGCTTGCCGCCCACGGCGTTTCTTTGCAGCTGCCCGAAAACGGCGACAGCCTGCCGCTGCACATCAGCGGAAAACTGCGCGGCGGGGACTTCTTCTTTTCCGGTGACATCAGCTCGCAGTACATCACCGGGCTGCTGTTTGCCCTTCCGCTTCTGGAAGAGGACAGCCGCATCCTGCTGACCTCTCCTCTGCAATCGAAAGGCTACGTCGAGATGACCCTGCAACTGCTCAAGCAGTTTGGCATCCGCATCCTGCCTTTGGAAAATGGATGGCAGGTGTTTGGCAGACAGAGCTACTGCCCACCCAAGCAGCTGACCGCACAGGGCGACTGGAGCAACGCCGCCTTCTGGCTGTGCGCAGGAGCCATCAGCAAAACATCCGCCTCCATTCGGGTCACCGGCATGGACATGGATTCGCTGCAAGGCGACCGGGAGATCTGTCAGATTCTGCAACGGATGGGCGCCAAGATGAACATTGCTTCCGATTTTATCGAGGTCTTCCCATCCCAGCTGCACGGAACTACCATCGACGCAGCACAGATTCCCGACATCATCCCCATCCTGTCGGTCGCGGCTGCCGCAGCCCAAGGGCAGACCACCATCGTCAACGCCGGCAGATTGCGCATCAAGGAAAGCGACCGCCTGCACGCCATCTGTCACAACCTTACCACTCTGGGCGCACAGGTCACTGAAGGCACCGACAGCCTGGTCGTCTGCGGAACCGGCAGCTTAAACGGCGGGACGGTCGATTCCTTTAACGACCACCGCATCTCGATGTCGATGGCGGTCGCCTCGCTGCTGTGTGAGCAACCGGTCACCATCCTCGACCCGATGTGCGTCAACAAATCCTACCCGGACTTTTTTGAGCAGTTTGAGCGTTTAGGCGGCAGCGTCCGTTTTTCCGGCTAAGCTGCATCATCTATAAGGAGGTTTTATCCATGTCATCGACCTGGGGCAGCAACCTGAAAATTTCCATCTTCGGCGAAAGTCACTCCAAAGCCATCGGCATTGTCATCGACGGCATCCCTGCCGGTACGGTCATCGACCGCGAACAGCTCCTCGCCTTTCTGGCAAGGCGCAGCTCCCGCGGCGGCAAGCTGGACACCCCGCGCATCGAAGCGGACCAGCCGCAGCTGCTCAGCGGGATGCTTCCCGACCCGCAGGATTCGAACCTTCTGGTCGCCTGCGGCACACCTGTCTGCGCGATGATTGAAAATGCCAACACCCAATCCAAAGACTACGACCAGCTGCGTTCGGTTGCACGCCCGGGTCATGCTGATTTTACCGGATTTATGCGCTACCACGGCTGCAACGACATCCGCGGCGGCGGACATTTTTCCGGTCGTCTGACCGCTCCGCTGTGCTTTGCCGGTGCGATTGCCAAACAGTACCTGCGTCAGTACGGCATCGAGGTCGGCGCGCACATCCGCTCGATTGGCTCGGTGGAGGATAACCCCTTCGACCCGGTCACTGTCTCTGCCTCCACCCTGCTGGCGGTACAGGAAAAATTCTTCCCGGTCCTTGACGATGCTGCCGGAGAACAGATGCAGCAGCTCATTGCAGACAGCCGCGACCGACAGGATTCGGTGGGAGGTGTCATCGAATGTGCCGCCGTCGGACTGCCTGCCGGCATCGGCGACCCGATGTTCGACTGCATCGAAAGCCGCATTGCTTCGCTGGTGTTCGGCATCCCGGCAGTCAAAGGGATTGAATTCGGGCTTGGCTTTGGCTTTGCCGCCCAAACGGGCAGCCAGGCAAACGACCCGTTCTGCATCAAGGATGGTCAAATCAAAACTGTCACCAACCACAACGGCGGCATCCTCGGCGGCATCACCAACGGGATGCCGGTCCTCTTCCGAACGGTCATCAAACCGACGCCCTCCATCTCCCAAAAGCAGCAGACGGTCAACTTCCGCACCGGTCATCCGGTCGAGCTTACTATCACCGGACGGCACGACCCGTGTATCGTGCGCCGCGCCGTGCCCTGCATCGAATCTGCCGCTGCGCTGGCGCTGATGGACTTTCTGGTCGCTTTGCATCCAAATAACGGGAGGGACTGCCGATGAACCCGATGGAAGAAATCATCCGAAGTGCCGAAAGCGCACAGCTGCGTGCGCTGCCCGCCCAGACTGCCTGTCAGGGCGTTGCAGGAGCCTTCTCCCACAAAGCCTGCCTGGAGGTCTTTGAGCAGCCGGACATCCAATTTTACCCTTCCTTTGAAGAGGTGTTCGCCGCAGTCAGCAGCGGTCAGCGGCGGTACGGCGTCATCCCGATTGAAAATACGCTGGCAGGCTCGGTCACCGACAACTACGACCTGATGCTGCAATACGGGCTGTACATCGTCGGCTCGGTCAAGGTCAAGATTGAGCACGCGCTGCTTGCTCTGCCCAACGCTTCGCTGGAGGAACTGCGGCAGGTGTATTCCCACGAGCAGGCGCTGCACCAGTGTTCCGACTTTTTAAAGGCACACCCGCAGCTGACTGCCCGCCCCTACTCCAACACCGCAGCCTCCGCCAAGCTGGTCGCAGAGCAAAAGGACCCTTCGCTGGCTGCCATCGGTTCGGTCCAGTGCGCCCGGATGTACGGATTGCAGCTTCTGATGCCCGCCATCCAGAACCGCAGCGACAACTTCACCCGCTTTGTCATCCTGGCAAAACAGCCGCTGCACCATCCCGACTGCCAGCGCATCAGCCTGATTGTGCGGGTGCAGCACCGCGCAGGTGCCCTGTACAACGCCCTTTCCCGCTTTGCGGTGCGCGGCATCAACCTGCTCAAGCTCGAGTCCCGACCCATCCCGGACAGCCCGTTTGAGTTTTTGTTCTACTGGGATTTTGACGGCAACCTTGACGATGAACGGGTGGTGCAGGCGCTGCATCAGCTCAAGGAGGACACCCAGTACATTCAAATCCTGGGCAACTACCCGGAAGCGCCTTTTTCTTCTCCATCTTTGTAGAATATTGGAAGATTGCCTGTCATCAGAAGATATTTGTTGTCTAAATTCAACAACCCATCTGCGGCAAACTGTTAAATATAGAATAAAATGTACCGGATTGGTTGAAAAATTTGCTCATTTGCGGTATGATAGTAGTGTGTTATGAATCGTACAGAGGGCAAGGATGTTCTCTGGTCAATTTCCCTCAGTTTTGAGCACAGGCTTTGTCCTGCAAAATGAGGAGCGGAGGTTATCTATATGCACGAACCAACGATCTCTTTTTCGCTTCACGACGACAAGGAAAAGGAAATCAAAAAAACGCTGACCATCATCTATGATGCACTCAGACAGAAGGGCTATAACCCAATCAACCAGATTGTCGGCTATATCCTTTCCGAGGACCCGACCTATATCACCACCTACAACAATGCGCGCAGCCTGATTCGCCGAATCGACAGGGATGAGCTTTTGCAGATCCTTGTCAAATCCTATCTTGGCGAATAGGGTTTGTTTGATTATGGCAAAATCGGTGCGGACGGTCGCGTGCGGCTGTCCGCTTTTTTGTCAAGTCAGGCTGTTTGGCAGTATCTATCAGAAGGGAGTTTTTTGCCATGTCACAGGAATTTTTGAGATATAAAGGACGTCCGCTGGTCCGCAGCGGCGACACCCTGTACTACGGAAGCATGGGGGACAAATGTGTTGCGCATCTGCAAATCAAAAGCAACAAACAGGACCATGGGCTAAATATGGCGGACAAGGTCGTCATCCAGCTGATTTCTACCGACGAGACCCTGCCGCTCAAGGACCGTATGCTCAACAAAGCTGAGCGCGACGGGCTGTACGAAGCTTTATCCATCGCAAGCATCTGGATGGACCGCCACAATAAAAAAGAACAGTAAAGTCTTTCTTTACAGACAATTCCCTTTGTGCTATGGACAGGGAAACAGCATTGCTTTCCAATGAAAAGAGTAAGCCCGAGCAGAAAAACTGTTCGGGCTTATTTCATGCCTTGTCAAAATTCCGGTAGAATTTTAACCTCTTTTGTGGTATCATCTATACAAGTGAAGCCATAACCAACTCAAATGGGAGGAGACAAAAGTATGGAAGAAAACAGAACAACGATTGTGGAAAAAACGGTTCAATCAGGCATCACCTTTGGCAGCGCTCTGGCTATGGTCATCAGTTATACAACATGGAAATCCGTTGGGTGGGCAATTTTTCATGGATTGCTCAGTTGGGTCTATGTGATATATTTTATTTTACGCTATTAAATTTCAGCTTGAGGAACGGATGATGAAAAAAGCAGTCGATCGATTTTGGGGATTGCTCCCCTTCCTAATTTTTCTTTTTTGCATCGTTTTTGTAAGATTGGTAGAAACGACAACGGAAAACAGATTGAGAATCCTTCCACGCAACCTGTTGATCTGCTTCGGCATGATCAGCATAGGAATCCTGTTGTTATGGCTCAATACACGCAAAACAATCTCTGTTCATCGAATTTTTTCATTTGCGCTCAAAATAGTCTCTATTTTCCTAATCGCAGCTGTTACCTTAACCGGTTTATTTATCATGGGATTTTCACATTGTCCAGAACACATTGTTACCAAAAATGGAATCAAGATGGTGGCAAGTGTTCACAGTTTTCTGGATGAGCAGGTGGAATATTATGCGTATAAAAACTGGTTCTTTTATGGTCAGCAACTCGGTTATGAGTATTACGGAAGCGGCGGCAAGGACCCGCTCGCCCAAGAACCAAAACCAGACCCCATTCGTTCTACTTTTTATGATTTCGATGGACACGTGATTGAATCCACAGGTATCCATTAAGATTCTGGTTGATACAAAATAACCCCTCCGTATGATGAATCCATACGGAGGGGTTTTCTGCTTTATGACTTCCGTTTTATCCTGCCGGAAGTTATTTTAGGGTTACAGCGAGATTACGCTTTGAGGTAGTGGTCGAACCACTCGGTAATCTCTTTGAGTCTGCGGATGCGGTGCTCCGGTTGACCGGAACGGGAAAGCTCGTGGTTTTCTTTGTGGAACAGGCAGATGCGCGACTCGATGCCGTGGGTCTTGAGGGCAGAGAACATCTGAAGCGCCTCCACCATCCAGCAGCGGTAGTCCTCATCCGAGTGGATAAAGAGGGTCGGGGTGGTGCATTTGTCCGCATATTTGAGCGGAGAATGCCACCATGCCTGCTCCGGGTTGTTCCAGGCGTCGCCGCCCGACTGGTCCAGTCCAAAATAAGGACCGATGTCCGAGGTGCCTTCCATCGAAATCCAGTTGGAGATGGAGCGCTGGGAAGCAGCTGCTGCAAAGCGGTGGGTGTGACCGATAATCCAGTTGGTCATAAATCCGCCGTAGCTTCCGCCGGTGACACCGACACGGCTCTTGTCAATCTGCGGGTAGTTCCACAGAACATAGTCGGTGAACTGCATGATGTCCTCATAGTCCTCCTGACCATAGCGTCCGCGGATGTCTGCAAACTCGTTGCCGCGTCCATCGCCGCCGCGCGGGTTGCAGAAGAATACAAAGTAACCCTGATTTGCCCAGTACTGCATCTCATGGAAGAAGCAGGTGCCGTAGACGGTCTTCGGACCGCCGTGGATGTCCAGGATTGCCGGATAGCTCTTGGAGGAATCATATCCGACCGGCTCCAGTACCCAGCCGTCGATCTCCACGCCGTCGTTGTTGGTAATGCGCATCAGCTTTGGTGTAACGACCGACTTGTTCTCCAGCACCTTGTCGTTGATGCCGGTCAGACAAATTTCACCCTGCGGTGTCAGGCTGTATACCTCCTGCAATTTATCGCCGCGCATTGCCACATAGACCATCACTTCGCCTTTTTTGTCCATGCAGTCCACCGAGCCTTCGTCAGCGGTCAATGGGGTGATGTTGCCTTCAAAGTCAACATGGTTGATCTTCGACCAGTTGCGCTCGGTGCTGATCCAGCTGACTCCGTCCGCTTCGCAGACCATCGACTTGCCGCCGCCGTACCGGCAGTCGGAACCAACGCTGCTGCTCCAGGAGCGGTCCGGCGAGCAGACCAGCTGCAGGCTGTGACCGTCGCGGTCATAGCAATAGAGGTCGGAGTTTTCGTTGATGCCGTAGTTTTTATTTTCGGTGGCAACCACCATCAGTTGGTCACCCGCATAATCGGCACGGTGGATGTCCCAGCTGCCCATCGGGATGAGCACCTCGCTGTTTCCGGTCACAAGGTCTACCTCCACCAGCTCCTGCTTGAGGCTCTGCACGCTGGTAAATTCGCTGCCAAAGTAGACCAATTTGTTGCAGTCCTTCGACAGGGAGTAGCCTTCCAGCAGATACAGCGAACCGGTCAGCGGTTTCATGCTGCCGTCGCAGGAATCAAACAGGTACAGACGATCTCTGTGTTTATCGGTGATGCCGCCGCCGTTGCGCCAGAAGGGCAGCTCGGTAAACACCTCATAATCCTTTTCCTTCTTGCGATCTGCCAGCACCTTGGCGCGTGCTGCACGGTCCATCTCCATAAAGTTTTCCGGGAGATGATTGTCATAGTCTGCACAGACCAAATATTTGCCCTTGCCCAGCTTTTTGATGGCAGATACTGCCGCCGGCACCGTCATCTTTTTCTGTGCTTCTCCGCCGCACAGCGAGATGGAATAGTAGTCGGTATAGGTGCTGTCCACCTCTTCCTTCTTGCTGTTTCTTTTTGAAGCAAACAGGATGGTTTCATCATCCATCCACAGGAAGGAGCGCTCATCCTTCCCGGCGGTCAACGGGCGGCACGCTTTGGTTTGCAGGTCCACTGTCCAGATGCCTGCTGCATAACCGTCCCTGTCCTCATTGCTCTTGCTGACAACAAACGCTGCCTTGTGCGCATTTGGGCTCAGCTGAAGGTTGGACAAAAAATGATAGTTTAAAAATTCGTCCAATCTGATCGTTTCCATGATCTTCCACTCCTTTACCCATCAAAACAGTCTGTTTTCGATAAAATCTTCAGACTGCCTTCCAAAATGAAAACGTCCTGCTGACGTTTTCTCCATTTTAACATATCATTTTGCTCTTGAAAAGACTTTTTTGAACTAAATTAACAAAAAGGCACTTGATTTTTGTTGTCTTGGGAATAAAATGAATGGTATCAACTTCTTTTGCAAAGGAGGTGGAACTATGTCCAAAAAAGATTCTTCCCATTCTTCGCGTATGCTCAAAATCCTGCCGCCCATCCTCACCGTCGCTCTGGTGCTGCTGTGCATCTATATTGGAAGCAGGATGTCGATACAGGGATTGATTTCCTACACGCCCTCCAATGTTCTCCTGGCTGCCGCAGGCATCCTGGCTCTGTTTGCCGTCAAATCGCTGTCGGTCATCTTTCCGCTGTCGGTGCTGTATATCGTTTCTGCCTTTTGGTTTGGTAAATGGGTCGGGCTTGCGGTCTGCTACCTCGGGTTGGTGGTCAGCTGCACCATTCCTTATCTGCTGGGCAGACACTTCGGTGCAGGAATGGTGGAGCAGCTGCTCTGCAAATATCCCAAGCTGCGCCAGCTGCAAAGTGTAGGAGATTCCAACCAGCTGATGTTTTCCTATCTGCTGCGCATCGTGTCGGTCCTGCCCGGCGACCTGTGCAGTCTCTTTTTGGGAGCCTGCTCGGTGGATTACCGCCGCTACCTGATTGGCTCTCTGTTGGGTCTTTCGCCCATGATGATTCTTCACGTCCTGTTTGCCGACCTGTTCGCACAAAGCCTGTCCGGCAGCTTTTGGGAGGCGCTCACTCCACAAACCATCGTAGTGATTGTGGTGCTGGTGGTCGTTTCCATCATCTCCTCGGTCATTCTAAATAAGCGCTACTCCCCGAAGGAGCCGCCTGCGGACCGCACTTAGACAACAACAACTGCTAAAAAAGCAACAGCGTCTTTTTGGTGGACACTGTTGCTTTTTATTTTGTGTTTAAAACCCATACACTTTTTCCTGTATTAAAATAACTCTTCGATATTTTCCACCCAGAAAATTTCCTGCTGACAAACCACTTTTTCCTGCGGCTGCACTTCGGCTGCCGATGCCATCGAAATGGTAGAAATACCGGTAAATGCCATGCAGGCTGCCATCAGCATCACAAATATCTTTTGTTGACGATTCATAATTTTCCCTCCAAATACTACACACATCTTGTACAAAATTATTATAGACCTTTTATTTCTCTCTTTCAATACCCCTTTCGGACAAAAAAACACAGCAGAACTATACATTCTGCTGTGTTTTTGCTTTTTATAAGGTCGCTGCGATGGATTTTAGGTATTCCCTAAATTGATCTTTTACCTGAGGATGCTGCAAAGCCACCTCAACGATTGCCTGAAGGATGCCGAATTTGTTGCCCATATCATAACGGGTGCCGGTATATTCGACGCCCATCATCCCCCGGGTCTTTGCCAGCACCTTCATCGCATCGGTCAGTTGGATTTCTCCGCCTGCACCCGGCGGTGTCTGTTCCAGGATGGAGAAAATCTCCGGCGGCAGCACCACCCTTCCCAGGATGGAGTAGTTGGAAAGCACCTCGGTCAGCGAGGGCTTTTCCACCATGTCGGTCAGGTGGAAGATGCGCTCCTGTCCCGGCACCGGCTCGATTGCCAGCGAGCAGTATTTGCTGATGTCCTCTATCGGGACCGGTTTGATGCCGGCTACACCGACGCCGAACTGCTCATACGCGCGGCACAGCTCCCAGCAGGCAGGGTGTTCGCCACCCAGTACCACATCATCCCCGTACAGCACGGCAAACGGCTCGTTGCCGACAAAAGCTTTTGCACACAATACTGCATGACCCAAACCTTTCGTCTCCTTTTGCCGCACATACTGGATGTTTGCCATCTGGGAGATTGCCACCATCTCGTCGTAGACCTCCTGCTTTTTGCTGGCAAGCAGCCTGGCTTCCAGCTCCGGGTTGCGGTCGAAGTGGTCCTCCACGGTGGTCTTTCCTCTGCTGGTGATAATCAAAATGTCCTCGATGCCGCTGTGTACCGCTTCCTCCACGATGTACTGGATGGCAGGTTTATCGACGATGGGCAGCATCTCTTTTGGCATGGATTTGGATGCCGGCAGCACACGGGTCCCTAGACCTGCCGCCGGAATCACCGCTTTTTTAATTTTCATGTTGTTCCTCCACAGGCAATGCCCTGTTTGTGGTTGAATGTGCGTAGCTGCTCTACTCCTCCAGCGCCGCTTTGACCGCATTGCTCACAAAACGGATGTCCTCTTCGCTCAGATATGGGTGCATCGGAAGGGAAACGACCCGCTGACACAGGCTCTCGGTGACCGGACAGGCGACCGGCTGCTCCAGCTGGTCAAATGCTCCCTGCAGGTGCATCGGCTTTGGGTAATAGACCATCGTCGGGATTCCCTGCTCCTTCAAGGCGTGCTGTACCTTCTGGCGCTGTGCCTCATCCTCCAGCAGGATGGTGTACTGTGCCCAGCTGGAGCCAAAGCCCTCTGGCACGACCGGTGTTTTGGTTGCCTCTCCCAGATACTCGCTGTACAGCTGTGCTGCGCGGTTGACTGCCTCCAGCTCATAGGAAGCAAAGGCATCCAGCTTGACGCCCAGCACCGCCGCCTGCAAGGTATCCAGACGGGAGTTCACGCCGATGCGAACATTATCATACTTGCTGACCGGGCTTTTTCCATGCACCCGCAGCGAGCGCAGCAGCTCGTCGAGCTGGTCGTCGTTGGTGAACACTGCTCCGCCGTCGCCATAGCAGCCCAAGGGTTTCGCTGGGAAAAAGGAGGTGGTTGCCGCATCTCCAAAGCTGCACGCTCTTCTTTCCCCGATGCTGCCGCCAAAGCCCTGTGCGCCGTCCTCCAGCAGCAGCAAGCCATGCTCTTTACAGATAGCTTCAATCCGCTCATAGTCTGCCGGCTGTCCAAACAGGTCCACCGCTACTACAGCGCGCGGACGCAGCTTGCCCTGCTGTTTGACAACAGCAATCGCTTTTTCCAGCTGATCCGGGTCAAGATTGAAGGTGCGCTCGTCCACATCCACAAAGACAGGGGTAGCGCCTTCAAAGGAAACGACCTCCGCGCTGGCAAAGAAGGTGAAATCCGGTACAAAGACCGCATCCCCTTCTTTGATGTCCCAAGCCATCATCACAAGGCTGAGCGCATCGGTCCCGTTGCCGCAGGTGATGCAGTGTTTGACCCCTACATACTCTGCCAGCTTTTCCTCCAGCTGTGCCACCTGTTTGCCGCTGATAAAGTTGGCATCATGGAGCACCTGCTGGATTGCCGCGTCCATCTGCGGCTTCAGCTGCTGATACTGCTTTTTTAAATCGCGAAATTCCATAAAGGCTTCCTCCCCTTTCCCTTGTTAAAACGAAGCTGATTCTGCTTTTTCTTCGACCAGACCTTCTGCCGACGTACGGTACTGCCGCCCGCAGCTTTTGCAATGCAGCTGCTCGTCCAGCACACAGCCGCACTCGCAGACCCAGCCGCTTTGGCGGGCAGGCACACCCACCATCAAAGCGTGGTCCGGCACATCTTTGGTGACCACTGCACCCGAACCAATCATCGCCCATCTGCCGATGGTGTTTCCGCAGACGATGGTCGCGTTGGCTCCGATGGAGGCTCCCATGCGGACCAGCGTTTTTTTATAACCTGCCGAGCCCTTGGGATATTTTGCCCGCGGGGTCAAATCATTGGTGAACACCATCGACGGTCCGCAGAAAACATAGTCCTCCAGCTCGACCCCTTCATAGATGGAAACGTTGTTCTGCACCTTGACGCCGTCGCCGATGCGGACGTTGCCTGCAATATTGACATTCTGCCCAAAGGAGCAGTTTTTCCCGATGACCGCTCCGCTTTGCAGATGGCAAAAATACCATATTTTTGTATTCTCTCCGATGGTCACACCGGGGTCGACGTAGCTGCTCTCATGCACAAAAAAATCCGACATTCCGTCCGTTCCTTTCCGTGGTCGGAAAAAAGGGGGAAACTCCCCCTTTTCTCTCTTATATCGCTTACTTAAAACTCGCCCTTCATGTCGATGCTGGCAAAATTTTCCAAAGGCAGCTTGACTGCTCTGCCTTCCTTCTGGCTCTTATAGATGGCAAGCACCAGCTCCAGCGCATTTTTGCCGGCATAAGCGTCCACATACGGCGCACGGTCCTGCTCGATGGCTTCAATCACATCCGCATACAGGCTGGTATGTCCGTTTCCGTAGACGTTGCTGGTCGCTTCCTCCAGACCCTTGTTCTTCTGGTCCTCTTCTCCTTCGTCTGCAAAATCCCAGACGTCGATGTTGTTGGTGGAGGTGCCGCCGAGCTTGACGGTGCCGTTTTCACCGAACAGATAGAGGGTTTCCTCCAGATTTTTCGGGTAAACGTTGGTGGTTCCTTCGATGGTGGCAACCGCGCCGTTTTTAAATTTGACGACTGCCATGCCAATATCCTCTGCTTCCAGATAATCGTGGAACTGCTGACGGGTCACGCCGTACACCTCGTCGATCTCCTCGCCCATCATCCAGCGCAGCAGGTCGATGCCGTGGATGCACTGGTTCATCAGCGCACCGCCGTCCTGTGCCCAGGTGCCGCGCCATTTTGCCTGGTCATAGTAGCCGTGGTTGCGATTCCAGCGCACATGGATGGAGCCGTGGGACAATCTGCCAAAGCGTCCGGCTTCCAGCGCCTTACGCATCTGCTGGACTGCCACATTGAAGCGGTTCTGGTGGCAGGCAGAAACCTTGACACCCTTTTCCTGGCTGCGGCGGATAATTTCGTTGGCATCGGCAATGCTCATCGCCATCGGCTTTTCGATGATAACGTTGACACCGTGGTCGATGCAGAACAGGGCAATCTGTGCGTGTACGCCGCTTTCGGTGGCAATGCCCACCAGCTGCGGCTGTTCCTTCTCAATCATCTCCCGATAATCGGTGTAACGATGGATGGAGCTGTCGTTTTGCAGCTCATGCTTTGCCAGCAGGTTTTCCATCTGCTGCGGCAGGACGTCGCAGACCGCTGCCAGCTCCAGATGGTTGTTCAAAACTGCTTTGATATGGTTGGTTGCGATTCTTCCGCAGCCGATTAACGCATATTTCATGTTGTTCGCTCCTCACTTTTCTGGGCGGTCACCGTCTTGCGATTAGAGTACCTCGATGTTCTCCCGCTCGGCTACCTTCTTCATTGCGTTCTTGGTATCAAAGACCAGAGCCGCATTCTTCTGCACCATCTCATAATCCACATTGGTGTGAGCGGTGGTAACCATGACAAGGTCTGCTTCCCTGAGCACCTGCTCGTTCAGCTGTGGGATGCTCTGGCGGACCTGACCTTTGTATTTGTACTCCTTGACCCATGGGTCAAAGAAGGTGACCTGTGCGCCCTCGTGCTCCAGCTCCTCGATGACCCGCAGCGCCGGGCTTTCACGGTAGTCGTCGATGTCCTGTTTGTAGGCAACGCCCAGCACCAGCACCTTCGAGCCGTTCATCGCCTTTTTCGCACGGCGGTTGAGCATCTTGGCTGCGCGGTCCACACAGTATTCCGGCATCTTGTCGTTGATCATCATCGAGCTTTCAATCATCGAGGTATGGAAGCCGTACTCTCTGGCTTTCCAGGAGAGGTAGTATGGGTCCAGCGGGATGCAGTGTCCGCCCAGACCCGGACCTGGGTAAAACGGCTGGAAGCCGTATGGTTTGGTTTTGGCTGCGTCCACAACCTCCCACATGCTGATGCCCATTTCGTTGCACAGCATGGTCAGCTCGTTGACCAGACCGATGTTGATGTTGCGGTAGGTGTTTTCCAGAATCTTCTCCATCTCGGCAACTGCCGGGCTGGAAACCTCATAGACCTCGCCCTCCAGTACTGCGCGGTACATCGCTGCGATGACCTCGGTTGCATCCTTGCCGATGGCGCCGACGACCTTTGGAGTATTTTTGGTTTTATAAATCAGGTTTCCCGGATCGACACGCTCAGGAGAGAAGCCCAGGTAGAAATCCTCTCCGCACTTTAAGCCGGAGCCTTCCTCCAGGATTGGTTTGATCAGCTCTTCGGTGGTGCCGGGGTAGGTGGTGGATTCCAGAACGACCATCGTTCCCTTCTTCAGGTACTTGGAAACCGCCTCGGTGGAGGAGCGCACATAGCTGATGTCCGGCTGCTGATGCTCGTCGAGCGGGGTCGGAACACAGATGGCAACAAAATCCACATCTTTTACAAAGCTGAAGTCGGTGGTAGCAGAGAGCATTCCGCTCTTTACGATTTCGGCAAGGTCGCTGTCCACTACGTCGCCGATGTAGTTGTGACCGGCGTTGACCATCTCCACCTTCTGCGGCTGCACGTCAAAGCCGATGGTCTTAAAGCCGGCTTTGGCTTTTTCCACCGCCAGCGGCAGTCCGACATAGCCCAGTCCGACTACGCCGACCACGATCTCTTTATTTTCTATTTTGCGAAGCATCTCAGTTTTCATCATGTTCGATCTCTCCTGTCTGTGAATTGCATATATTTCTTAAATGAAGATTCATTATAAGCCCTGATAACAGATACACCACGATCAACGCAATCGCAGCGCCATAGATGCCCAATATCTTTACTGCCGCGATGTCGATGACCGCGTGGACGATGACAAAGATGATGTTGATTTTGAGGTTGAATTTTTCCTCCCCCGTCACCGCCAGAATGTTGCCGGACAGCCCGCGGAAGACCGCCTGTATCCAGGAGGCAATCAGGAACATCCGCACCAGCGGCGCCGCTCCCATATATTCGGGTCCCGCAAAGATATACAGGTACAATTTAGCAAAAAGGAACAACCCCAGGTGAAACAGGGTCATTACCACACCGTTGATGGCAAACAGCTTTTTGTAGCTGTTCCAAATCCATTTGCGGTCGCCGATGTGCTGGATAAAATACGGCAGGATAAACACCAGCAGCGCCTCCAGCAAAAACAGCGAAATGGACAGGATATTGGCTGCTACCCGATATTCTGCCAGCAGCTCCTCGTTTTTGAGCATCTGACCGACGATAAAGGTTTCGTTGTAGCTCATCACCATCGAGGTCGCCGATGCACTCAGCATCACGATGCTAAAGAGCATCATGGCTTTGACCTGTCCCCAGTCGGGCATCAGCGCCTTGACCTGCATCATCGGCAGGTCGCGAATCAGCAAAAAGCCCAGCAGCACGCACAAGCCCATCGAGATGTACCTGCCGACCATGACGCCGGTCACTCCCCACAGTACCGCAAAGACAATCTGGAAAATCATCAGCAGAAATGAGTAGGTGAAGTTGTAGACCGAGTACCGCTGGTTTTGGAAGGTGGCACGCAGCAGCAGCTGGATGTCGGTGAACAGGAAGTAGAACACCGGCAGGCAGGCGGAAATCAGCAGCTGAAAGCGTGCGCCCTCAAAGGGCAGCGGTGCAACCAGATAGGCTGCCGCCGTCAGCAGGATAATCGCCGCATCGGCGAGGATGCCCACCTTGAGGGAGGCCAGAAAGTAGCCCTTTTTCTCCTCATCGCTGCCCTTCTGCGCACAGTAGCGCAAAGTTGCCTGGGTGATACCGATTCCATTGAAGAGCATAACATAATTTCGTATATTGTCAACATAAGTCAGCAGTCCGTAGTCCGCCTTGGAAAGAAAACGCGGCAGAAAAAAAACCGAAACAAATCCTGCAATCTTTGCCAGAGTGGAACCGGCGATGATATGGAAAAAGCCGCGCTTGTGCAAAGCAGAAATTCCTTCGCACAGCTTTTCCCAATACACAGCAATTTTTTTCCTGTTCATGCTTTCTCCTTTCTAACCGAAGCGGTTGTCATCGCAACGGCTGCTGTGCCGAACGCGGACGAATGTATCTGGAGGCACCCACAGCGGGTACCTGTGCGCCGTAGCGCTCTGTGTTCAAAACCAGCAGCGCCGGAACCATCAGGAACAGCACCTCGATGAGCGGCTCATTGTAGCCGGCGTTGACGGTGATCTGCACATAGTAGAGAACAAAAACGACCAGATATAAAAATCTGCCGCGGCGGTCCAAAATCTTTTCGATCCGTGCAAAGTTTGTCACCAGGATGCTGTGAAACAGCACGCTGCCCACCAGCCCGTAGTACGCCAGATAATCGCAGACAATCGAATGTCCGCCCACGATTTCACGCGGGTTATCCACCGTCTTTAAAACCAGATCGCCGATGCCAAACAGCGGCGCCGACAAAAAGCTCTTGAGCGAAGCGGTGTACAGCTTCATGCGGGTGCCTGCGTCGCTGCCCTGGGTGATGCCCGCTCCGCTGAGCAGGTTACCCACCTCGGCAAAGCGCAGCTGCATCTTCAGGCTGTCGGTATTTTCTGCGATAAAATAAAACACCCGATACAGGTTCGGCAAAATCACCATCGCTGCCAACGCGCACAGCAGCACCACCGCCGTCGCCGGTCCGCCGCGCTTGGGCAGACGGCACAGCACCAGCAGAGAAAAGACAAAGACAAATAAAATCGCAAAGGAATAGTTGGACATCACAATCACCAATAGTCCCAACAGCACTGCCATCCCCCAGCCGATGGTTTCCAGCAGCTTGGGACGGTAATACCAGATTAGTCCAACCAGCGCCACGGTGAACATCGTCAGCGAATAGATGTGCTGATAGCCACCGGTCAGCGGGCTTGCCAGCGGCGCCGTAACCGCGGGGTCCCCGTTTGCCAGCAGACGGGAAACATCCGGGTTCTGCCGCAGCGCAAACACTGTCCCGACATTAATCAGCAGGTAGTACGCCGTTGTCAAAAAGGTGAGCAGCTTGAGCGAAAAGCGGTCCTCCAATGAAAAGTAGAACCAGAACATCAGATAAAAAATCGGCATCAGCAGGTGATGGAAGGGAAATTCCACATGACCTGCCACCGCGTACATCGCCAGCAGCACCGGCCATCCAAAGGACAGCAGCATCGCCGGGTGCAGCGTCGTCTGCCAGAACAGCTTCCACTGGGAAGCCATTGCAAAGCCTGCCCACAGCAGGACCACCAGTGCATAAATTGCCCAATTATACAAAAACGATTCAGGATTGATTCCCCACAGCAGCACAAACGCCGCGCACAGCTCTCTGGGCACACAGAGGAAGGAGCAGCCCTTGTTTTGCCGGATATATTTTGAAGTTTCCATCCTTAACCCCTCGTCCTCCTTTTATGATAATCCTCTCACAGGCAAAAAATAAAGCAGAATATGTAAATTTTACCGGCAGACAGCCTCTTTTTCCAACTGTGTTTCCCGGCTGTCCAGCAGGTTTTCATATTGGCGAATCAGACTGCGGGCAACCGCCTGCGAGGAGTAGACCCTGCGGACCTCCTGCGCGATTGCCGGACGGTTATAAAAATCAATATTGCAGTAGATGGTCAGCATTGCCCGCGCCAGTGCATCCACATTGCCGGTCTCCACCATGATGCCGTTGTGCTCGTTGACAAAGCACTCCGGTCCGCCGCAGCGGGTCGCAATGACCGGTACGCCGCAGGACAGCGCCTCCAGATAGGAGACGCCGAAGGTTTCCGATTCGGAAGCCAGCACAAAGCAGTCGGTCTGTGCCAGCCGCTTTGCAATCTCCTCCCTCGGACGCAAGCCCGCCAGCTCGATGCGCTGCTCCATACCCAGTTCGGCAATCAACCGGCGCAGCGCACCCTCTTCCTCTCCCTGACCGCAGATGGTCAGGCTGACCTGCGGGCTTTCCCGAAACGCCTGTGCAAACGCGCGAATCAGCAGGTCCATCCGTTTGACCTTGCGCAGGTTGCCACAGCTGAGGAAGGTAAAGCTGCATCCTTCCTCCTCGGTCTGGGTTTCCTCCATCCATGCCCGCTGCCGCTCACGGCTGTCGCTGTAAGCAAACAGGTTGGTATCCACCATGTCCGGCACCCACTCGACCTTGCGCCCGCTGTGCTGCTGCATCCGCACTGCCAGCGCCGGACTGACTGCAATCAGGCAATCGGCTCTGCGGTAGGCTGCCTTTGCCGGCTTTTCAATATCGGCAGGCAGCAGCTGCCGGTTGACCAGAGAGGAATGCTCGGTGACCACCAGCGGCAGTTTTTCCTCGTCTGCCAGCAGGGAGGCAAGGTAGGCATAATCGGTAAAATGGGCATGGAGCAAATCCGGTCTGCCGTACAGCTTGACCGCCTTGCGGTACAGGCGTCTGAGCGCCAGCTTTCCCAGAGGATAAAACATTGCTTTGGGTATGTTGCCCAGCGGAACACTCAGCTCCACCACCCGCACGCCCTGTTTTGTAAAGGTGTGCAGACCCCATCTTCTGGTGCGGCGAATCGAACGCAGGTCCAGCGCCAGAAAGACCACCTCGCAGCCCTCCTGCACCAGTGCCTTTGCCTGGTCAAATTCAAACACGCCGTTGGTCAGATATTTTTCGGTGGGTACCCCTCTGGATACGATAAATGTCAGCATAAAAAACCTCTTCCGTTTTTCTTTTTTCCTGTGCTAACTGTTTTGCTCAGACAAGCTGTCATACAGCTCCAGCAGCTTTTTCAGCTCGATGTCCCAGTTGTACTTTTGCAGCACCGCCTGTCTGCCGTTCTCTCCCATCTGCTGCGCACGCTGCGGGTCGGAGAGGATGGCACCAATCGCCTGTGCCACCGCCTGCACATCGGCAGGGTCCACCGCGATGCCAAAATCATCCTGCTGCACGCTGCGGCGCATGAAGGGATAGTCGGACACGATGACCGGCAGACCTGCCGCCATATATTCATAGACCTTGGTCGGGAAATTATCCAGACTTGCATACTGCCCGACATTGAGGATGGTGGACATCCCGATGCTCGAGCGGGCATACACCTGCGCCAGCTCCTGACGACCGATATAGCCCAGATATTCCACGCAGCTGTACTCCGGCATTGCCTCCAGCTCCCTGCGGTACTCCTCGGAGGAATACTGCCCGGCAAGGATAAGCTTGACTCCCGCCTGATGCGCCGCTCGAATCAAATGAGTAATTCCCCGCTGGTAGGTCAGACTGCCGGTACAGCAGATGGTGTCCCCCGGCTTTTGCGCCTCCTGCTGCGGAGGTGTCATCTCCTCGAGCATCACCGCATTGGAGAGGATGACCACCTGCTTTGCCCGATTTTCAAAGATGTTGATTCCATTTTTGGTGCAGGGAAAGAGGACCGCATCCAGCTGTTTGACCACATGGGTTTCATAGGCGCGGTACGCCGAGGAGATCATCCGCCGCAAAAGGGTAGGAATCCACTCCTTCTCCATAATCTGGGTCGGGTAGTCCTCATGGCTGTCGAAGATGACCTTCTTGCCCTTTTTTGCTAATTTCAGCCCGTAAGGCAGCAGCTCGGGGTCGTGGAATTCGTAGATGTCCGCATCCACCTCCAAAGCCTTCTGATAAACCGCCTTGGCTCCAAACAGCATCCTTTTGAAACGGGAGGAGCTATCCACCGGCACCTGGATGACCTGCACCCCTTTCTGGGTGGTGCAGCCAACCGACTGTGCATCCTTTGCCTTTACGACAAAGCTGACCTGATACCCCGCCTTTGCCAGCGAAGCACACTGCTTGTGAAAAATGCGGGTATCGTTGGGTGCATGGGCGCTGGATAAATGACAAACCTTGGTCATGATTCTTCCCCTTTGTTGATTTCTATATAAAAATTACGATTTGTTTATTTCACTGTGTCTTCCAGAATTTGAAGCAACCGCTGTGTCAGCGCACGGTAGTCATAATCCTGTGCTGCCCGGCGCGCATTTTGGCAAATCTGCCGGTATTCCTCCTGTGGCATATGAGCAAAGCGCAGCACCTGACGGCACATCTCCTCGGTGTCCTGCGTAGGCAGGGTCACACCCGCGCCGTACCGCTCGATGAGGTCGTAGTTGACCGTCAAATCAGACAGCACCGGCTTGCCGCTGGCAAAGTAGTCAAACTGCTTGTTGAGGCTGCACCCAAAGCGCATAATGCCCGTCTGCTTGACGTGGTTGATATTGAGGTCCGAACGGGAAAGGATGAACGGAATGTACTTTTTTTCCACCTTGCCCGGAAAACGGATGTTGGTCAAGCCCTTTTGCTCGCACAGCTGCATCAGCTGCTCCCGTTCGGTGCCGTCGCCGTACAGCAGGAATTTGATTTTGTTCTCCCCCTGCTTTTGCAGATACTCTGCCATTTCCACAATCTTTCCCAGGTTGTTGACCAGTCGAATGGAGCCGGTGTAGACCACCTTGAAGGTGCTCTCATCCAGCAAATCCGGGTCATCCAGGCGATACTGCTGGCAGTTTTTGTCAAACTCCTGCAAATCCACGCCGTTGTTGAGGTTGTATATCTTCTCCAGCGGGACCTTGTCCTCCCAGTGCTTTTCCCGGATATAGTCCTTGCCGCCCTCCATTGTAAAAATCAGGCGGTCCGCTTTTTTGTACAGCCATTTTTCCAGTTGATACAAAGCCAGAATGATGGGGTTTTTGCGGGACATCCCCTTGTATTCCACAATCGACTCCGGCCAGATGTCGCGCACTTCTACCACGCAGGGTACCTTTAAACGGCGCGCTGCCACCAGAGCGGAAGCTGCCGCAAAGATGGTGGGCGCCGAGGTGTAGATGACATCGGGGCGCTCCCCGTTTTTGACAAATTTTTTGACGGCTTGTTGAATCCGCAGCGGAAATTCCAACATGTTATAGATTCTGGACAGACCGTTGCCGCTGTAGTCGCGGGTTTTCAAAAAGGTATAGGGTACCCCGTCCATCTCCTGCTCCTTATAGAGCGAAGAATCACGAATCATATTGATGTTGGTGTTGTGAATCTCGCTGGCGGTAAAGATGCGGACTGTGTGTCCCATCTGCCGCAGAAATTTTGAAAAATAATAATGCCGCACCAGCCCGCCCATCGACGGCGGAATAGCATAATGGTTGATTATCCAAACATTCATCTGTGTCTGATTCCTTCTTTATCATAGTGCGCCTAGTGCAGCACCGCTCCCACCGTCTGCACCATCGTCTTGAAGTCCTGCCAGAGCGAAAAGTCCAGCAGACTGTTCAGGTTGTACTCCATCTTGCCCGGCAGCACCTGTTCGACATAGGTCCTGTCCGGGTCGGAGGAGCTGTCCAGCAGGCGGTCCTCGTCCTTATAGCGGATGGACGCCTGTGAGGTGACACCCGCCGGCAGCAGCAGGGTGGCAAGCATCTGCGGCGTATACTGCCGGACATAGCGCGGGACCTCCGGTCGGGTCCCGACAAAGCTCATCTGTCCCATCAGGATGTTCAGCAGCTGCGGCAGCTCGTCCAGGCGGCATTTACGCAGCAGCTTGCCCACTCGGGTGATGCGCATATCGCCCTGCACAGTCACCTGTGTACCCAGTTGCTGGGCGTTGGCGACCATCGTGCGAAACTTGAAGATGCGAAACTCCTGTCCATACTGGGTCACCCGCACCTGACGGAACAGCACCTCACCCGGAGAATCCAGTCGGATGGCAAGGGCTAATATCAGCATGACCGGCGACAGCAGCACCAGCAGCACCAGCGACAGCAGAATATCGAACACCCGCTTGAGCAGCAGCTGCCCGCGCTTGCGGGAGAGCGCTTCATAGTACGGACGAACGCTGTCATTTTGCAGCTCCTGCGGCAGCTGTTCCCACCTTTTGAGCAAACTTCTCACCTATCCCTTCAGCACCTTGGCAAAGCATTCCAGCAGATACTCCACCTGTTCGTCGCTCAAACAGGTGTGCAGCGGCAGGGTCACCTCGTTGCGGTACATGGCGTATGCGTTAGGATAGTCCTCGATGGAAAATCCCAGTTTTTTGTAAGCGGTGTGCATCGGCAATGGTTTGTAGTGGACATTGGTTGCCACATCCATCTGTGCCATTTTAATAATCAGCTCGTTGCGGAACTGCTCATCCTTGCCATTTAGACGCACCAGATACAGATGACCGCTGGAGGAAAAATCCTCCCCATAGTGGCGCAGCACCGATACCGGCAGCTGCTCCATCGCCCGGTCATACCGGCTGATGATCTGCTTTCTGCGGGCAAGCAGCGCAGGATAACGCTTCATCTGCGCCAGCCCGATGGCAGACATGATGTCGGTCATATTGCATTTATAGCCCGGCAGCACGATGTCATACTCCCAAGCACCCAGCTGGGTCTTTGCCAGCGCATCCTTCGACTGACCGTGCAGCGAAAGGAGCATATAGTTGCGGTAGATTTCTTCATCATCCACCCCTTCCAGTGGATTCCATGTCACCGCTCCCCCCTCTGCGGTGGTAAAGTTTTTGACCGCATGGAAGGAAAAACAGGTAAAATCTGCAATTTCGCCGCACATTTTTCCGTGGCGGCTCGCTCCAAAGGCATGGGCTGCGTCGGCAACCACAGCCACCCGTCCCAGCGAACGCTGGATAGCGTTGTCCGATGGGGTAAACAGCGGCTGTTTGCGGCGCACGATTTCAAAGATGCGGTCGTAATCGCAGATGACCCCGCCGATGTCCACCGGGATGATGGCTTTGGTGCGCGGCGTGATGGCACCTTCGAGCGCATCATAGTCCATCTCGTAGCCGTCCTTCTGGCAGTCCACCAGCACCAGTTTGGCTCCCACATGGCAAGCCACGCTGGCAGATGCGGTGTAGGTGTAGGCGCAGGTGATGACCTCGTCGCCCTCCCCGATGCCCAGCTGATGCAAGGTCAACTCCAGCGCTGCCGTCGCCGAGTTCAGGCAGACTGCGCGGTTGGTGCGGCAAAACTGTGCGACCTGCCGCTCCAGCTCCTTGGTCTTGGGTCCGGTGGTGATCCATCCCGAACGCAGGGTATCGACCACCTGTGCGATCTCCTCTTCCCCGATGTCCGGTGGAGAAAATGGAATTTTCATAGCTGACTCCCCTTTCGCCTGTATCAAGTCAAATCTATCTGTGCGGTCCTGTCTACTCGGACAGGACCAAACCTACGATTTCTTTTTCCGCCTTTTCCAGACGGATGATCTCACGGTTGATTTCCGAGAGGATAGAAACACCGCTCTGTTCTACCAGCAGCACCGCGTCCGATTCTGCGGCTGTACGCATCGAAGCTGCATCCTCCAGCACTGCCGGACAAGCGATATAAGTCACTGTATCGTCGGTGCAGGCTGTCAGCTGCTGCATCATCTGTTCTGCCGCTGCATCCTTTCGGCTGCTGACCACCGCTACGGTGCAGCTGCTTTTTGGCAGCAGAGCGCGTACCGCTGCATCGGTGTAGGCTGCCGCCTGCTTACTGTCTGCAAATCGCTGTCTGCTGGCGTTTGCCTCCAAACGGTCGATCAGTCCTGCAAACCACGGCTTTCTTTTCTTACTCTCGGTACCCACTACGGCAAACAGCTCCAGATTGTACAGCTTGGCTGCCTGATACGCTCCGTCCAGACGGTTGTCCGCCAGATATGCCAACAGCACCCACAGGCAGATGATCACGCCGCCCAGTACACCGCCGATGATGCCAAAGAGGATCGCTTTCTTAAAGACTGCCGTCTTGGAAACAGCCGGCGGCTGCGGCATCTCCCTCTCCAGATTTGCCAGCTGCGCCTGATTGGTCTTGATCGACTCCTGCAGCTGGCGCATCTCCTCATCGGTGGAGCGCTTGAGCGCCTCCAGCTCGTCGTCCACCACAATCATGGTGGAATCCGAAATCACGGTGGTGGTATGCTCTGCAATGGCGCTGCTCAGATTTTCCCGCAGATATTGAAAAACAAAACTGGTGATGGCGGAAGCGGTCTGCTCGTCCTGCGCTCTGGCACGGATGAGCACCACGCCCTGATTGCCGTCGCTGTGACGAACGGTCACATTGCCCACGCTGTCCTTGATCTTGATGTCGCCTGCGCGCTGCACACTCAGCAGCTCGTCGATGTACTTGATCTCCACCTCATCGCCCAGAATATCGCGAATCCCGTCGTACAGCTGTGCGCTGCGGTAGGCATCACAATAGGCGCTGACAATCTCTCCGGTTTTGTTCGGCGCCTGGTAGTATTGGCTGGGGACAATCTGGTAGCCGGTGTCCACATAAAACACCAGTTCGCTGACTGCCTCGTTGAAAGCATCCAGATTGTAGTAGATGCTGTCCTTTGCATACTGCTGCATACTGTCCAGCCGCTGCTGCTGCTGTTCGATGGTGATGCGCAGCTTTTCGGTGGACTGGTTGTACTCGTCCAGCTTCAGCTGGTAGTCGTCCTGCAACTTCTGTGTATTTTCCGCACTGACCGAGCGGTACGCCCGCAGTCCGCCAAAGGCTGCAAACACCACTGCAAAAGCCAGCGCAACGGCGAGTATCCTTTCAAATCGTTTCAAGAACAAAATGAGGACGTCCTTAAAGGTAACTTCCTTTCCCTGAATGCCCTGATGCATAAAATGCGGCATCTCCTTTCCCTGCTGTCAATCAAAATCTAGTTGTTCTGTACCTGGCAGTTGACCTCCTCCGGGTCGCGGTAGGTCGGTACTACCTGCTTCATCGCCAGACGGATGTTCTCCCTTCCGCCTGCCTGCAAAGCCTTGTGCAGGATGTCCAGCTTTTCATCCATCTCCTCCTGGGAGATTTCCTGCTGGCGCTCGATAAAGATTTTGCTGCTGGTGGTCTTCATCAGACCGTCGCTCTTCATCAGCAGCTCCTCATACAGCTTTTCTCCCGGGCGCAGACCGGTTTCCACGATGTCGATGTCCACATACGGCACATAGCCGGAGAGCTTGATGAGGTTTTCTGCCAAATCCAAAATTTTGACCGGCTGACCCATATCCAGCACAAACACCTCCGAGCTGCCTGCCATCGCTCCGGCTTCCAGCACCAGCTGCGCTGCCTCCGGGATGGTCATAAAATAGCGGATGATGCGCTTGTCGGTGATGGTGACCGGTCCGCCTGCCTCAATCTGTCGGCGGAACAGCGGAATGACCGAACCGTTGGAGCCGAGCACATTACCAAAGCGTACCGCAGCATATTCGGTGTGGCTTCTGCCCTTCATGCTTTGCAGAATCATCTCGCAGAAACGCTTGGTCGCTCCCATGACGTTGGTCGGGTTGACCGCCTTGTCAGTAGAAATCAGCACAAACTTGTCCACTCCAAATTCGTCGGCAGCATGGACCACATTGTAGGTCCCAAAGACGTTGTTCTTCACCGCCTCCTCCGGGCACTCCTCCATCAGCGGAACGTGTTTGTGGGCAGCGGCGTGGAAGATAATCTGCGGACGGTAGTAGCCGACCAGCTCACGCACCTTTTCCCGGTCGCGCACCGAGGCAATCTCCACCTTGAGGTCCAGCTTATTTCCATACTCCATCTTCAGCTCCTGCTGAAGGTCGTAGGCGTTGTTTTCGTAAATGTCCACCACGATCAATCTCTTGGGACCGCGCTTTGCAATCTGACGGCACAGCTCGGAGCCGATGGAGCCTCCGCCGCCGGTGACCATGATGACCTTGTCCTGCAAAAAGCCGAACACTTCCTGATTGTTAAAGACGACACGCTCTCTTCCAAGCAGGTCGTCGATTTTGACATTGCGCACATTCTGGGTCAGGTTTTCGCTTTGCACCGCGGCAAAGCTGTCCGGCAGCACCTTGACGTGACAGTGCAGGGTGGAGCACATCTCCAAAATCTCCTTGCGGCGGGTCGGGTTTGCCGAAGGGATGGCAAAGATGATTTCGGTGACCATCGTGTTGCGCAGCAGCAGCGGCATCATGTCGATCTTTCCCTTGACCTCGATGCCGTGGATGAATTTGCCCACCTTTTCCGGGTCGTCGTCAAAAAAGCAGACCGGCTGGTAATGGTTGCTCACATTGTTCTTCATCTCGTTGAGCAGCGCAACGCCGGCGTTGCCCGCACCGATGATGGCACAGCGCACCTTTTTGCCCTGGTTGCGGCTGGTGACCTTCATGCGGTATTTGCGGTAGATAAACCGTGCGGTCATCATCAAAAGCAGCGACATCGAATAGATGCACAGCGAAAGCACGCTGGGAATCTTTGGAATCGGCAATATTTTCTGAATCAGAAAATACACCACATACGCAAGTCCTCCCATGAAAATCAGCGAGATGTACTCGTCCGTTTCGGCATATCTCCACAGACTGTCATAGGATTTAGACGCCCACAAAAAACCGCACAGGCAGACAATCATCAGCGTCAGGTTCGGTATCCATGTGAATATCTCTGTGATCAATGTGCCGTTGCGAATCGGCACCCAGTAAATCATCACAAAATAGACAAAATTCACAATGAACAGGTCCATCAAAAACACAATCTGCTTTCGATACCTGCTCAAGCCCTTTTTTTCTTTCACAACACTGTTCTCCATTCTGCATTCAAGTAAGCTGTTTGCCTCAGCTCCATTTTTAAAAGACAACACAAAAGGGCGGTTTGTTTTTTATCTTACAAAAATAACAAACCGCAGTCGTAAAATAATATCCATATTATTTTATCATTTCCCACAACTATGCGCAATATTTTTTTGAGCCATTCGCCTTTTCCCACACGCGTTTTGTTCCTTTTTAGGGCATTTGCGGGGATGTTTTCAAAAATTCTTATACAAACTACCCATTTTTCCTGTTCTTTACCAAAAGCTGTCGGAATATTTTACAAAGGAATCCGCTTGCTTTTAGCATAAAATGACAAGGCAGCGCCCCTTTTTATACGGGTCGCTGCCTTGTCAGCAGATGTTGATTGTAAACAAAAGCAAATCCGGTTCAGAAAAATCATCTTCCCTTGCGGCTTTTTGCAAAGCGGAAAACCGGTGTCGGCAGCGAGAAGGTGAACACCACCGCCAACGCAATGGCAACGGCAATTTTGATGGTTTCCACCCCTTTTGCCACTGCCATCTGGTTGTTGCCGATGATAAAGTTATAGGCAGTGTAATAGATGCCTGCACCCGGAACCAGCGGGAAGATGCCGCAAATCAAAAAGACGGTCACCGGCGTCTTGCGCCGCACTGCAAAGATGCGGGACATCACCGTTAAAACCACCACCGCCGCAAAGGAAGCCACCGCCGGCGAAGGGTAGTTCTGCATTACCAGCAGATAGCACAGCCAGCCGGCTGCGCCGCACAGTCCCGAATAGACATACTGCTCCCGTGGGACCTGAAACAAGATTGCAAAGGACACGGTGGCAACAAAGGACACCGCTGTCTGCGCCAACAAGGATAACATCCGTCCTTCCCCCTTTACAGCAATGTGATGCCGGTGAGCATCTGAAAGGCGCTGAGCACAATACCGACTCCCAGCGCAATACAGCAGGCTACCAGCACTGCGTCAATCATGCGGATGGTGCCCGACAGGTAATCGCCGTTGAGGAAGTCGCGTATCGAATTGGTCAGCGGAACACCCGGCAGCAAGGGAACAATCGAACCGATGACAATCATATCCATATTGTCCCCGAACAGAACATGAAAGAACAGCACACCCATTGCCGTCACCAGTGCGCTACTGAGGATGTTGACCATGATTTTGTTGGCTCCCTTGGCAGTTAAAAACAAAACAAAGACCCACAGCACCAGCCCGGAGATAAAGGAAGCCAGGCAATCCAGCGGGCTGCCGCCGAACAGATAGCAGAAGGCTCCTGCGCCCACACCGGACACCAGCACCTGCAAAGCATTGCTGGTAAACGGAATCTGGTCGATCTGCTCAATTTTTTCCTTTGCCTGCTCAACTGTATACTTATGTGCGGCAATCTCTCGGGAAAGGTTGTTGACCGCCGCTACCCTGCCCAGATGGACCGATGACAGCGGTACATGGCGAATCTGGCTGGCAACCACCGGCTCTGCCGGTTCTGTCCCGGCGCCCACCTGGCTGCACAGCTGCTTGCCGTCCTCCTCAATCGACACAAACAAGCCGTTTGCCAGCACATAGACGTGAAATCCGCTGACACCGTATGCCTTGGCAACAATCTGCATGGTCTGTTGTACACGAAAGATTTCTCCTCCGTTTTTCAGCAGCACCTCACCGATGCGGGTGGTCAGCTCCAAAACGCTTTTTCCCTGAGTCAAAACGTTTCCCCCTTGCTTTCAGTTTCCTAAAGTAAATCCAATCTGTTTTTCAGTGTAACACATCCGGGTCAAATTCTCAATCATCTTCCAATTAAATTCCCTCGATTGATTGCATTTATTTTCATTTTGCGGTACAATCAATAGTTGTTGTCAGGTCATTTTTATAAGGAATCCCGCCGCTGTCCGCCCTGTCTTTCATCTGCGGACTCCATCCCAATGACCCGAACAAAGAGGAGGAATTTTCATGATACAATTTTTGATTCGGCACTTTGTTCCCGACCACGAGCAGACCCAGCAGCCGCAGGTGCGCCAACGCTACGGTGTTCTGGCTGCGGTGGTGGGCATCCTTTCCAACATCTTTCTCTTTTTGATAAAGGCGCTGGTCGGACTGCTGTTCCACAGCATCTCCATCACTGCCGATGCGGTCAACAACCTTTCCGACGCCGGCTCCTCGGTGATTACTCTGCTGGGCTTTAAAATCGCCGGCAAGCCTGCCGACCCCGAGCATCCGTATGGACACGCCCGCATGGAGTACATCTCCGGCATGGTGGTTTCCTTTATCATCATCCTGTTAGGTCTTCAGCTGATGGGCAGCTCCTTTGACAAGATTCTGCACCCGCAGGCGGTGACCATCTCCGTTTTAACCTACGTTGTTCTGGTCATCTCCATCCTGGTCAAGCTCTGGCAGGGCATCTTCAACCGCACCGTCGGCAAGCTCATCGGCTCCGAGGCGCTCCAGGCAACCGCTGCCGACAGCCTCAACGACGTCTATGCCACCGGTGCAGTCCTCATCGGCGCGGTGGTCTACCACCTGACCTCCATCCCGGTGGACGGCTGGATGGGTATGGCGGTGGCAATCTTTATCACCGTCTCCGGCATCAAACTGGTCATCGAAACCGGCAACCCGCTGCTGGGAGAGGCGCCCGACCCACAGATGGTGCAGGAGCTGGCAGAACGCATCACCTCCTACCAGGGTGTCATCGGCATCCACGACCTTCAGGTCCATAATTATGGTCCGGGACGTATCTTTGCCTCGGTACACGCCGAAGTTCCTGCCAACAGCGACATCATCGCCAGCCACGACATCATCGACAACATCGAGCGTGAGGTCGGCACACAAATGAACATCAATCTGGTGATTCACATGGACCCGGTGGTCATCGACGATGAACCCACCAACCGTCTGCGTGAACAGGTTCAGCAAATTGTCACCGACATCGACCCGCAGCTGAGTATGCACGATTTTCGTGCGGTATTCGGTCCCACCCATACCAATCTGGTGTTCGACATCGCTGTACCGCCCGCCTTCTCTTTAAGCGACAGCGAGCTTGAGCAGCTCATCGAGCGCCGTGCCAAGGAGATGGGCAGCTACTTCTGTGTCATCACCATCGACCACAATTACGCTTATCTTCCGCACAATTAAGCGTTCGATGGTCGCTGCCTTTCGTGCTTATTTTGTGTTATAATCAAAATGACGACATTTTTTGAGGAGGAATCCACTATGATTCGCATTGCCATCGACGGTCCGTCCAGCGCAGGAAAAAGCACAGTCGCAAAACAGATCGCCCGCGACCTTTCCATCATCTATGTTGATACCGGTGCGATGTACCGCGCCATCGGTCTGTATGTGCTGCGTCAAAACCTTGATACCAAAGATACCGCACAGGTTTGTGGCTGTCTGCCCAACATCCGCATCGCCACCTCCTACGACCCGCAGGCAGGTCAGCGCATCTTTTTAAACGACGAGGACGTTTCCGAACAGATTCGCTCCCCGCAGGCGTCGATGGCAGCCTCCGACGTTTCTGCCATCCCGCAGGTCCGCGCCTTTTTGCTCTCCCTGCAGCAGGATATGGCAAAAAAACAGAGCCTGATTATGGACGGCAGGGACATCGGCACGGTGGTCATCCCAGATGCCGAGTTAAAGATTTTTCTGACCGCCTCCAGCCAGTCCCGCGCCCGCCGCAGATATTTGGAGTATCTCCAGAAGGGACAGCAGGTGGAATATGAACAGGTATTGCAGGATGTGATCCAGCGCGACCATCAGGATTCCACCCGCAGCGCCGCGCCGCTGTGCCAGGCTGAGGACGCTGTCCTGATCGACTCCACCGAGCTGAGCTTTGTTCAGACGGTCGATGCCATCAAGCAGCTGATCGACCGGAAAATTGAACAGCTTTCGCTGACCGTCTAGCCGATTGGCTGAAGATTCGGCTGCTTTGTCCCATTTTGAAGGAGGTTTTTACTTGTTCTGTCTGAATCTCTCGGGAAGTGCCGCAGCGCCTTCCGCTTCGATTTAAAATTAGTTTGAAAGGAAGATTGATTTGTTCTACGAAATTGCGATCCGAGCCGTCAACCTCCTGTGGCACTTCTGGTTCCGACTGGAGATCAACGGACGGGAAAACGAACCGCAGTCCGGCGGGTACATCCTCGCCAGCAACCACTGCTCTGCCATCGACCCGATGATTGTCTGTCAGGGTATCCGAAAGCACCACATCCACTTTATGGCAAAGGCAGAGCTGTTTGAGATTCCGGTTTTAAAGCACGTCATCCGCTGGCTCAAAGCATTTCCGGTATCCCGCGGCACCGGCGACACCACCGCGATTGAAACTGCCATGCAGGTCATCCGCGACGGCGAAGTGCTTGGGCTGTTCCCGGAAGGCACCCGCAGCAAGGACGGCAATCTGCTGCGCTTTAAATCGGGACTTGCGCTGATTGCCCAGCAGACCGGCGCGCCGGTGCTGCCGGTCACCATCACCTACTGTGACCCTGACAAGCGGTTTCGTTCCCGCGTTGTGGTCAATTACGGCACTCTGATTTCCTGTGAGGAATTGGGGATTCACACCACCGGCGCTGCTGCTGCCGGAGACCTGTCCCACGCAAGGGAATTAAAGGATGCCACCAGAAATCTAAAAGCTGCCATGGAGGAACTGAAAGCCCGGAACCTGTAAAAGGAAGGGATTTTCATGTCAAAGCAGCTTATCCTGCACAACCGTTTATTTTTCTTAAATCTGATGTCGTTTTTCGGCGGGTTTGTTTTTTATGCACCGGTCTCTCTGCTGGTCCGCACCCGCTGCGGCATCACCGAAGCACAGTTTTTCCTGTTGGAAGCCATCCTGTCGGTCAGCATCTTTTTCTTTGAGGTCCCCTGCGGACTTTTGTCCGACCGGCTCGGCTACAAAAACACGCTGATTGCCGGCTCCTGCTTTCTGTTTGCCGCAAGGCTGCTGATATTTTGCTCCGACCGCTTCTGGCTCTTTGCTGTCGAGGCAGTCGCAGAAGGCATCGCCTCTGCCCTTTTTTCCGGCACCTTTTCCGCCTATCTGTACGAGGTGGAGCCGCAGGATTTTGCCGAAAATCTTTCTAAAAACGACAACTGCTCCAACCTTGGCTTTATCCTATCCTCGCTGGGATTTTTTGTCTTGTACGCTTACGGCGGAATCGACAGCCTGCTGTTTTTCACCATGCTGTTTTCCTTTGCCGCGCTGGTCTGCTCTTTCTTTTTAAAGCCGGTCGGAGCAAAGCCCTGCCGCCTGCGCAGAAAACAGGCGGCGGTCCCGGTTCATCTTTCGCTGGCAGCATCGGACATCGTGCTGGTTTTTCTTCTGGGATGTGTCAGCGTTGCCTTTCTGCTGGTCAATTTTTTCTATGTTTCACTGCTGATCAAGGTCGGCATCCCGGAAAAATATATGACCGCTTTCATCCTTGTTTATTCGGCAATCCAGCTGAGCGTCCCGCGCATCGTTCACCGGCTGCGTCGGTGGCAGCCACTGCTTTCCCTGCGGCTGTTTTTGGTTGTCGCCTTTTTTCTGGCTTTCTCTCTGCCACTGCTCTCCGGCTTTGGGATTATCCTTCCCATGCTGCTGTTCCCTACCGTTTTGTCGGTGCTTGGGGTCTATCTGGAGCAGTATCAGAACAGACGGATTGATGCCTTATCTCGCGGTGAAAACCGAGCTGAGCTTCTCTCGGTTTACAGCATGGTTTCCCGCCTGACCGAAATCCTTTTCCTGCTTGGCTCCTCTGCGCTCAGCCGCCTGACGACCGACCTTGTGTTTTTCCTGCTCGGCGCGCTCTTTTTGATTTCGGTCTTTGCCTGCGCCCTGTTACCCAAACAGGAAAGCGACCAATAAAATCACACAGAAAGGATGGGTTTCCATGCCTGTTACCGTTGCCAAAACAGCCGGCTTCTGCTTCGGCGTACGCCGCGCTGTCGATACCGTTTACCGGCAGCTGGAAGAAAGCTGCCGCACCGAATCGCCAAAGCTGTACACCCTGGGAGAAATCATCCACAACCCGCAGGTGGTCGAGGAGCTGAACACCCTGGGAGCGGTGGCTGTCGAACAGCTGCCCGAGCTGCTGACACTGGAACAAACCGAAAAGGTCCCGGTCATCATCCGCTCCCACGGCGTACCGCACAGCGTCTATGAAGCGTTCGAAGAAAACGGCATCCCCTATGTAGATGCCACCTGCCCGTATGTTCGCCAGATTCAAAAAATCGTCGCTGACCAGCCGCAGGATACCCTGGTACTGGTCGCCGGAGATGCCAAGCATCCCGAGGTCAAGGGCATCATCGGTCATTGTAATGCAACATTTGTTACATTTGAATCTGCCGAAGAACTGCAAAAAATCACCGAAAACAGCCCAAATCTGGCTAAAATGAACAGCGTAATGGTCGCTCAGACCACTTTTAACACGTCGGAGTGGCAAAAATGCGTAGAAACTGCGAAAAAGCTGTATACAAAACCAAAAATATTTGATACAATATGTAAGGCTACATTGATGCGACAAACAGAAGCTGCACATTTGGCAGAAGTTTCGGATATCATGATTGTGATAGGCGGCAGACACAGTTCGAACACAAGGAAGTTGTCAGATATCTGCAGTCGGTACTGCAAAACCATTTGGGTCGAGACGGCACAGGAACTTTTGAACGGTCAAGCGGATGTTGTCTGCCAGATTGCTGCAGGCAGTCGTGTCGGTGTTACTGCCGGTGCTTCGACACCGGTGCGTATAATTAAGGAGGTACAAAAAACCATGAGTGAGATTTTGAAAGAAGAAGAAATGTCCTTTGAAGAGATGCTTGACCAGTCCTTCAAGAGTACATATACAGGGGAGAAGGTGAAGGCTGTCGTTACCAGCGTGGCTCCAAACGAGATCACCGTTGACATCGGCACCAAACACACAGGCTATGTTCCGCTTGCAGAGCTGACAAGTGACCCAAGCCTGAAACCGGAAGACATCGTGAAAAAAGGCGACGAGATCGAACTGGTTGTTCTTCGCGTAAATGACGTAGAAGGTACTGTTATGCTGTCCAAAAAACGTCTGGACGCACAGGCTGGCTTTGAAAAGGTAATGGCTGCTGCCGGCACCGGCGAAGTTCTCTCCGGTACTGTTACCGACGTTGTCAAAGGCGGCGTTCTGGCTATCACCGAAGGCGTAAAGGTATTCATCCCTGCTTCCCTGTCCGGTGTTTCCAAAAACGAACCACTCGAGCAGCTGCTCAAACAGAAGGTTGACTTTGTCATCCGCGAAGTAAACGAGAAACGTCACAGAGCAGTTGGCTCCATCAAAGACGTTCTCAAAGAGCAGAAGAAAGCTCTGGAAGAAAAATTCTGGGGCGAGGTTGAAGTTGGCAAACGTTATCAGGGCGTTGTCAAATCCCTCACCAGCTACGGCGCATTCGTTGACCTGGGCGGTGTTGACGGTATGGTTCACATCTCCGAGCTGTCCTGGCTGAGAATCAAACATCCATCTGATGTTGTCAAAGTTGGCGACGTTCTGGATGTATATGTAAAAGACATCGACACCGAGAACAAGAAGATCTCCCTGGGCTACAAGAAAACCGAGGACAATCCTTGGGAAGTACTCAAGAGAGATTACGAGATCGGCAGCGTAGTAACCGCTAAAGTAGTTTCCATGACTGCTTTCGGTGCATTCGCTCAGATCATCCCGGGCGTTGACGGTCTGATCCACATTTCTCAGATCTCCAACGAGCGCATCAACAAACCTCAGGACGTTCTGACCATCGGTCAGGAGGTTCAGGTTCAGATCACTGACATCGACTTCGACAAGAAGCGTGTCAGCCTGTCCATGAAAGCTCTGCTGGACGATTCCGCTGAGGAAGCTGCTGAAGAAGTTTCCGCTGAAGACGCTGAATAAGTTCTTTTCAAGACCGGTGATTCCTTTTTAGGAACACCGGTCTTTTTCTATCTGCTTTGTTAAAACAAGAAGGAGGAGACAGATGTACCTGCACCAAAATGAATTGACCATCCGCGACGCCTTGCCCGCTGACGCGCCGCTGCTGTGCCGCTGGTGGAACGACGGCAAGGTGATGGAGCACGCCGGATTTCCACAAGGACTGGGCACCAGCGTAGAAAAAATCACCCAGAAGCTTTTGGAACCGGACAACCGCACCCACCTGCTGATCATAGAATCCGAGGGTCTGCCCATCGGAGAGATGAACTGGCGCAGAGAAGAAAGCGACCACGCTGAAATCGGCATCAAAATCTGTGAGAGCGACCGGCAGGAAAAGGGCTTTGGCTCCCGCCTGATTGCCATGCTTTGTCGGGATTTGTTTGCTAACCGCGGCATTGCCCGCATCACCTTAAATACTATGCTGGAAAATCAGCGCGCCCAGCACGTCTATGAAAAACTGGGCTTTGTCAAAATCGGCGTGCGGGAAAACTGCTGGCGCGACCAAACCGGAAAGCTGCGCACCGCTGTGGACTACCAGCTGCTGCCGCAGCAGCTCCGCCTCCCTTTTGACGAAAAGGAGCCTTGGGTACGCGACGCTGTGCCTGCCGACCGCAAAGCAATCGCAGAAATCTACCGCACCCTGTTTGAAGCAATGTCCAATCTTCAGCCGCAGTATATCCAGGCAGCCGAACAGGACCCTGATTTTATCCTCAAAATCATCACCGAAAGCAAAAAGGACATTCTGGTTGCCCAGTGCAGTGTACAGCTGCTCGGCTTTGCACTGGTGCTGATGACCCACACCCCGCCCTACCGCTGCTTTGTCCCGCACCCTTATGCAGACCTTCTGGACCTTGCCGTTCTGCCGGATGCCCGCGGAAACGGTCTTGGCACCCTGCTGCTTCAGGCGGTCAAGGGTTGGGCAAAGGCATACGGAGCCGACTATCTGGAGCTTGACGCCCTTTCCAACAATCAGGGAGCCATCCGCCTGTATGAGCGGGAAGGCTTTCGCGAATGTCTAAAGACCTTCCGTGCCAACCTGTAACGAGCGGTACCCTGCAAAGCAAGAAAGGAGCCAATTTAAATGCCAAAATATAAAACAGAACTTCTGCAACAGTTGACAACTGAAACTGTGCAGCAAAAAATCGACGAATGTACTGCCCGGATGGACAAGGAGGGATTTACTCTGGTCAGCTTTTCCTTTATGGATGCGCAGACCGCTGTCCTGGTGTTCAAAAAGGGATTGAAGGGCAGTATGCTGTGATCATCATGCTGTGACCATCATGCTGTAACCGTTGACCATCATACGATAATCGCTTTACATACAAAAAGAGGATGTGAAAAATTCACATCCTCTTTTTTGCCTTTTGTTATCGGGTCGCTTGAGCGAGCAAATCATCCAGCGAAAAGACCTGTGCATATCTTCCCTGCCAGATTTTCTGTTCATAATATGCTTCTGCCTGCTCGGCGGTCAGGTATTCGTTATCATAGGTGGCGCAGCATCCCTGCGGCACCAGCACCTGATAACCACGCTCGAAGGCTGATTGAATGGTGGCATCCACGCACAGCTCGGTCATCATCCCCGCTACAATCAACTGGGTAATGCCCTGCTGTCCGCACCAATCCTCCAGCTCTGTTTCCAGAAAGGCGCTGCTGTAGCTTTTGTCCAGCACCAGCTCGCCCTCTCTGGGTTGGATGCGCGGGTCAATCGGAGAAACTTCCCCCTCCTCTGCTGCCTGCCGAACATAGACCAGTGGCACCATCTGCTGACGGCACCACCCAATCAGACGGGAGAGGCGTTTGGTCACGCCTTCTCCGCCGTCCGGCAAGGGAGCGGTGGCTGCCTGCTGGACATCCACAATCAGACACGCTGTTTTTTCCATCGACTGTTTCCTCCTGCGTGACCGCTTACTTTGCCATCAGTGCTTCGATGTCTTCCACCGTCTTCAGGATGTTGGAGGACAGGTCGATCGGCTTTTCTTCGGTGATGATGATGTCATTTTCGATGCGCACGCCGATGCCCTCTTCCTCGATGTACAATCCCGGCTCTACGGTGATGACCATACCCGGACGCAGCGTCTTGGTGGTAGGGGTGGTGACATCGTGGCAGTCCAGTCCCAGACTGTGACTCACGCTGTGATAGTAGTAGTCCCGAACGGTTTTGCCATCCTTGAGAAGACCGATTTTCGGCAGCTCCTGCTCATAGAACTCGATGACCATGTTGTTTAAATCCATCAAGGTCATGCCCGGGCGGGCTTTTTCGATGATAAGGTCCTGCACTGCCAGTACAACATTGTAGACTTCCTTCTGGCGCTCGGTGAATTTACCGTTGACCGGGAAGGTTCTGGAGATGTCGGCGCAGTAGTGCTCGTGCGCACTGCCCAGGTCAATGAGGACCAGCTCGCCGTCGTTGACCACCTGATTGTTTTCCGAGTAATGCAGAACGGTGGCTCTTGCGCCGCCGGCAACGATGCTGGAGAAGGCGTGCTCTCTGACACCCTGTTTTGCCAGCTCAAAGTCAAATGCACCCTCCAGCTCACTTTCGTTGATGCCCGGATAGGAGTGCTTCATCATTGCTTCGATGGCGTGCTGGGTGGTGGTCTGCGCAATCTTCATCTTTTCGATTTCTTCATCGCTCTTGATGGCACGCATCCGCGCAAGGTCGCCGAAGAGGTCGTTGATTCGAACTGCCGGATATTCCTGCTGTACCTTGTGTGCCAGCTTGTGTGCCAGGGTCGGCTCCTGCTCCGGTGTGTGTTTCCACAGATCCAGCCAGAGATTGGTTTCGCCCTCGCCGCGGTTGACGCGAATCATCAGGTTGAGCGCCGATTCAAAGGTGTCCAGATAGCGGATGTCCTGGACGCCGCTGATGGCGGTCGCTTCGTCCGGTTTCATTCTGCCGCCGACCCACTTTGCCTGCACTTCATCATACGGCTCGATAAACAGCATCTCGCTGGTCTTTCCGTAATGGTCCTTGGTCATTACCAAAATCATATTTTCGTGGTCGATTCCGGTCAGATAGTAAAAATCGCGGTCCACAGAAAACGGATAAGCGCCGTCCGCCGAGCGCATGGGCGCACGTCCCGAAAAGACGACTGCTGCACAGGGTCCCGGTTTGTCACACAACAGCTGCTGCCGTTTCTGATTCAAATTGATATTCATGGTAAATTCCTCCTTTTTGTATATCAGGCATTTCTTTTGCATCGTTTACCCGAGCCGCACATCCATGCGCTGCTCATATGTTCAGTATATCACCTTAAATTTATAAATTCAATCATCTTTTCCTCTTGACAAAATGGATTTTATCCTGTAAAATGAACATTGTTCAGTTTAAGAAAGGAGCTTTGCCATGAACACTTCTGTCACCTCCCGTGACGCCATCCTGTCGGTCAGCCGCCAGTTCATCACCCAAAACGGTTTTGGCTCGGTGAATATGCGTGCCATCGCTGCCGCCTGCGGTGTTTCGGTTGGCTCGGTTTACAACTATTTCCCCTCCAAAGGAGATTTGATCTGTGCCGTTGTAGAAAGCGTGTGGCACGACATCTTCCATCTGTCCGGGCAATCCAGCCAGTTTTCCAGCTTTCCCGACTGCGTCAAATGGTTGTTTGACAGCATCCGTCAGGGCTGTGCGGAATACCCTGCCTTTTTCACCCTGCACTCGCTGAGCTTTTCTGCAAGCGAAAAGCAAAAGGGCAGAGAGATGATGGAGCGCTCCTTTGCTCACATCCGCGCAAGTATGCTCCGTGTCCTGCAAAGTGACCCAAACGTCCGCAAGGATGCTTTTGACGGGGAACTTGGTCGCGAAGAATTTGTACAGATGGTCTTTACGCTGATCACCACCGCCTTGCTGGAGGACAAACAGGACTGCCGCGCCCTGTTGGTGCTGGTCCGCCGCTATCTGTATCAATAAAAAAAAATTCCTGCTCTTTCGGGGAATCTCTTTCTGCCGAGGAGAGGGAATTTTTTACCGGCAAAACTGAACATTGTTCAAATTCAATCGGATGAGGTGAAAAAGATGAAAGTAAAAAAACGCACCCTGCTGCTGATTGCCTGCCTTGTGTGGAGCACTGCCGGAGCCAACATCCTGCGCATCGGCATCATCAGCTACCTTCCCTTTGTATCTTTGTTCCATCTCCTTTTGTCCGCCGCTGTTTTTCTGCTGTTTGACCGGATGATCTTTGGCAGGCTGGTAGAAAAACACACCCTGCGCATCCTGTCCTACCCGGAAGAACGGCAGATGTTCCTGCGCTTTTTTGATGGAAAATCCTTTGCCATCATGGCGGGCATGATGAGCGGCGGCATCCTCCTTCGCCGCATTCCCGCAGTTCCCACACAGTTTATCGCTGTCTTTTACAGCGGTCTGGGAGCCGCTTTGCTGCTGGCGGGCATCCTGTTCGGGGTAAAATTCTTTACCTCCTCTTCTCATTCCTCTGCCGCTTAAAAGGAAACCGGCTCACCACCTATTTTAAAGTAAGAAAGGAAGTGCCTCTTATGCAGGCTATTATGGAAACTTCGTTCGACGTCGTCTATCTGATTTCGGTCATCACCATCGGTATCCTGATGGTTGCCAAAGCCAAAGGAAATAAGGAATACACCTTGTTCGGCATCATGGCAATCACCCTGGGCGCCGGGGATGCCTTCCATCTGGTGCCGCGCGCTGTCGCTCTGTGTACCACCGGACTGGAAAACTTCACCGTTGCCCTTGGAATCGGAAAGTTTATCACCTCCATCACCATGACCGTCTTTTACATCCTGCTGTACTACGTCTGGCGCCGCCGCTATCACATCAGCGGACAAAAGGGCATCACCATCGCCGTCTATCTGCTGTCCGCTCTGCGCATCCTGCTGTGCCTCTTCCCGCAGAACGCCTGGACCAGCGCTGATGCACCGCTGAGCTGGGGTATCCTGCGCAACATCCCGTTTGCACTGCTGGGTCTGCTGATTATCGTCCTGTTCTATCAGAGTGCCAAGAAGCACAACGACCGCAGCTTTGGCTGGATGTGGCTGACCATTGCGCTCAGCTTCGGTTTTTACATCCCGGTCGTCCTGTGGGCAGACACCATCCCGATGATTGGAATGCTGATGATTCCAAAGACCTGCGCCTATGTCTGGACTGTCTTGATTGGTTTTTTGGACATGAGGCGTGCAGCCAAGGCATAGACAAAGATAAAACAAAGGAGCCTGATGAAAACAGGCTCCTTTGTTTTATCCAATAAACTGTATTCTTTTCTTGACAGGCGGCAGATACGCCGTTAAAATCTCTCTTTGATTTGACCCAGCCTTTGGGCAAGGCTTGCAAGGTTCATCCACTCTACCTCCTGTTGCTGCACAAAGGTTAGCAGTTGCCGCCCACCGGAGCCAACAGCACCTTGCCGGTTCCGCGGTAAACGTTGACCAGACCTTCCCCGGAAGCTGCCGAGCCCAGCAGCGTCTTGCCCGAGCGCTCGACGGTAAAATCAAGGGTGCCGCTCCAGGCAATCGCCATGTTGCCGTCCACCTTCAGCACATCGTCCTGCAAGGTGACCTCGATCAATTCCTCCTTTGGTGAAGGAGATTCCAGACAGAGTACGCCGTTCCCGACAACGCCGAGGTTAAACAGCCCTTCCCCGCCTGCCACCGCAGAGGAGAAATTCGAGCGCATGACCGCCTTCTGCTTGAGCTTGGAGTCACACGCCAAAAACAGCCCGTCGTCCAGCACGATGCTGCCGTTCCAGTCCGCTAAATCAATCAGCAGGATATGGCGGTAGGTCGGCTCCAGCACCAGCACGCCGTTGCCGGTGTACTCCGGTTTGACTGCCGACTCGCCGGTCACCTTGCCGCGCACCGCCTTGCCAAAAAAGTCACCGACCCCTTTGAGTCCTGTGGTCGCATTGACATTGCCTGCCATCCACTGCATTGCGCCCGCCTGCAGGGTGATGTTCGCCTTGGACAGGTCGCAGATGACCTGACGTTTGCGCACATTCATTTCGTTGCAGTAATAGGCGGTCATCGCTGTCGATGGTGTAACGCTCAAATCCTTCAGATATTCCACCACGGTGAACGGTCCCATGCTTCCCAGCACTCTAACGTCATCATTGTCTGTAAAATTTTTGATAGCAAACATCTGTCATCCTCCTAAAATACATCTTATTGTGTCGGGCAATCTTGTTCTTTTAGTTGATTATATCAGCTCGATGCCCGGTGTGCAATCTTTTTTAAGGAGGAAAAAGAAAAAAGCCCAAAGCAAATCGCTTTAGGCTTTCACAAATTGGAGCGGGTTACGAGACTCGAACTCGCCACATCCACCTTGGGAAGGTGGCGCTCTACCGGATGAGCTAAACCCGCAGGTTTTCGGGAACAAAAAAACAGACCAACCGGACTGGTTGGTCTGTGGAGCGGGTTACGAGGCTCGAACTCGCTACCTCCACCTTGGCAAGGTGGCGCTCTACCAGATGAGCTAAACCCGCATATGGTGCCTTCGGTCGGAATCGAACCAACGACACGAGGATTTTCAGTCCTCTGCTCTACCAACTGAGCTACAAAGGCATTTGTTCTGCCCAGCAGGAAAGCGATGGACAAAAAGAAAATGGCGACCTGGATGGGGTTCGAACCCACGACCTCTAGCGTGACAGGCTAGCGTTCTAACCAACTGAACTACCAGGCCATATGTGGTGGGAGTTACAGGGCTCGAACCTGTGACCCTCTGCTTGTAAGGCAGATGCTCTCCCAGCTGAGCTAAACTCCCACGTTGTTGCTGTCCTCTCGTGACAACGTAGATTATTATACTACGCCTCTTTTAAAATGTCAACACCTTTTTTGAGATTTTTTCAAAAAAATTATTTTTGCCAAAAATCCGCATGAATATGCCATCTGTTTGAGAGTCATACTAGCTTTGACACGTTTTTTGATGTGTCTTTGTCTTTTTTCTCTATCCTCATCCGAAAAAGAAAGGAGTGTTTTCATGCCGAAAAAACATTCTCTTCCTTCCGGCATCGGACACGCAGGCAAAAGAAGACGCCGCACACCGCTGCCGCCGTCCTTTGCCACCGTCTTTCCAAGGGTCGAGCCGCTCAACGACCTGCATCCGATGTATTCCGAAAAACTTTCCTCCCCCATCCACGCCGACTGTCTGCCGATTCGACAGTTTGAACAGCTGCTCGACCAGCAGGACCTTCATTCCATCCAGCTGTAACCCTTTAAGAGAAAAGTTCCTTATATAAGAAAAATAAAGGGAAGTTGGAAAATGGGAAAACAGCCCTCCGCTTTTTTTGCAGCGGAGGGCTGTTTTTATCCTGCGATGAACTGTTCCTTTATTCGGCTAAGCAGCTCTTCTCCGATTCCGTCGATTTCCAGCAGCTGCTCCATGTCGGAAATGCCGCCCTTTCGGTAAAGGTACTGTAAAATCTTCTGCGCGCGTTTTTCTCCAATGCCCTCCACCTGCATCAGCTGCTCTGCCGTTGCCTGGTTGATGTCCCACTTTCCTTGGTGAAGATTTATAACATTTTCTTTCATATTTATGTCTTTTGACGGAGGATTTTCTGCTTGAAGCTCAAACACCGTTAAAGGGTAGGGAGCCTTTGGTGAAATTGCCATAGAAACTGCCAGGCAAAGCACTGCCGAAGCCACTGCCAAAACAGATAAAAAGCGCATCATCCCGCTTTTTTCACTCCTTTTTCTTCTTCGCAATTCTTTACCTAATTATAATATAGAAATTCTCTTTCGTCTATCCCTTTATACAAAAATCCCTCCTTTTTTGCCGTTATGGATTATAAAGACTTTTATCACAATTTAACGTCCCAAATCGTTCCATTCTGACATTTATTTAAAGAAAACTGTCTACAATTTATCTTTTTGATAAATTGTTGTCAAAATCTTTGTGAAATAATTTAGGGCAAATCGTCATTCTGTCATGTTTTCTCCTAAAAAGTAACATTATTTTTTCCAATATTCTTATTGACAATGTACAATCATTTCGATTATGATATAGTAGAAGAAAAATTCATTTCTGGTAAGAATGCAATTTTCCTTTTTGTTGCTAGCATTTTATAACGTTTTATAACACACGCGCTGGCAGCAAGCGGAAAAGCACCATCGTTGCAAGGGGGCTACATGCACTTTTTCGCAAACAAACTTTTCGCAAAAATGACTGGGTGCAAAAGAGTGTTTGGGAATCTTTTTCAGCAGCCATTTTCGCAGGCTATCAAAAAAGGGTGGTGACAAAACTTGTTAGATGTACTCAGCAAAGTCAAGCAGGCCGAAGAGGCTGCCCAGCAGGTGTTGGGCGATGCCCAGCAGAAAGCAGCCGCAATCCGCGCGGATGCCAACCGTCAGGGCAAGGCAATCCTTGACAATGCAAAAACCGATGCTGCCAAGCTCTCTGAGCAGACCATCTCCCGTGCACAACAGGACGCAGCGGTGTGGCTGGAAAATTCCAGAACCGCCTGTGAAAACGAATGTCGGGCAATGGCACAAAAATCTCGGGATAAGCTAACAGCGGCAGCAAACCTCATTGCAGAGAGGATTGTGAACACGTTATGATTTTGAACATGCAGAAACTGACTCTCATCGGGTTTCTTGCAGACAAGGAGTCTATCCTGCGGGATCTGATGAGAAAAAAGTGCGTCCAGATCGAAGGAGCAGAAAGCATACGGGACTATGACAGCATCTCTTCCATCACCGTTCCGGGCGTCTGCCAGACCTACGAGCTGGAGCAGGAGCTGACCAAGTTCAACGCGGCAATCCGCGCTGTCTCTCCGTACGAGCAAAAAGGCGGGCTGTTTGCCAAAAAGGAACGGGCGGAATTTTCTTCCATGTTCGACCAGAGCCTGTTTGCAGAATCCTGCCAGCTGCGCGACGAAATCAACGAGGTCAGCCGCCAGATCAACGAACAGAAAAGCTTTGTTGCACGCGCACAGCTGCAAATCACCTCGCTTGAACCGTGGGCAGGGCTGGATTTGGACCTCGGTGTCACCGGCACCCGCTCCACCGCTTTGATGTACCTGACCGCCGGAGCCGATGTGGACCTCAATGAGCTGCAAAAACAGCTGGAGGAAGCCACTTCCCTGTGTATGGTACATACGGTAAGCAGTTCGTCGGAGCTGAACTGTCTGCTGCTCATCTGCCATCGCAGCGCACAGCCGCAGGTACTTGATGTACTCAAAGGCTTCAATACCAATCGTCCTGATTTTGGACAACTCAATGGTACACCGGCAGAAAATATCTCCCTGCTCAAAGGAAGAATCGAAAGTAGCACCAAGGAGATCGAACGCCTGACCGAACAGTTAAAGGTAGCTGCTACCTCTGCACTGCTTTTAAAGACCGGTTCGGACATGGTCGAGGTGCAAATCGACGACCAGAAGGTGCGCCAGAACATCTTCCAGACCCAAAGCGTCTTTGCGCTGACCGGCTGGATTGTGGCAGACGATGCACCTATGCTGCAAAAGCTGCTCGACCGCTACCAGTGCTACTACACCCTGGCTCAGCCTGACGAACAGGACGACCCTCCGATCAAACTGAAAAACAGCAAATTTGTAAAACCTTACGAGGTTATCACCGAGATGTACTCGCTGCCGGCTCCAAACGGCATCGACCCGACCCCGTTTTTGACCCCATTCTTCATCCTCTTCTTCGGCATGATGCTGGCGGATGCAGGCTACGGTCTGATTATCTTCCTGCTGTGTCTGATCGGACTGAAGAAGGCAAAACCGGACGAAGGATTCCTGAAAAACGCTATGCAGATCGGTGTATCCTGTGGTCTTTCCACCATCTTCTGGGGCGTCATGTACGGCGGATACTTCGGCAACCTGATTACCCAAATCTCCGAAAGCTGGTTTGGTAAAACGGTCACCGTCCCTGCCGTCTTCGATATGCTCAACGACCCGATGTCGGTCATGGTACTTTCGTTCATCCTGGGTGCAGTTCATCTGTTCACCGGTATGGCAATCAAGATTTACATGATGGCAAAACGCGGTCACCTGATGGACGGACTGATGGATGTCGGTCTGTGGTATCTGGTCCTGATCGGTCTGCCGATGATGATTCTGCCTGCTGTATCCAAAGTAGGTATGGTACTGGCAATCGCCGGTGCAGTCGGACTGATCCTGACACAGGGTCGCCACGAAAAGAACATCCTCATGCGACCAATCAAAGGCGTGATGAGCCTGTACGACATCACCGGCTACCTGTCGGATGTGCTGTCCTACTCGCGTATCCTGGCGCTGGGTCTTGCCGGCGGCATCATTGCAAACGTCTTTAACCTTCTGGGCACCATGCCCGGCTTCAACATCATCGGCGTGATTGCCTTCGTGCTGATTTTCGTCATTGGTCACGTCTTCAACCTGGCAATCAGCGGTCTGGGTGCGTATGTACATACCTCCCGTCTGCAGTACGTCGAATTCTTTGGCAAATTCTATGAAGCCGGCGGACGCCCCTTCAAACCATTCAAAGCCAACACAAAATACACTCTCATTTCTGATAAGGAGGACTTTTAATCATGGAAGCAACTACTTTTTCTCAGTTCTTTTTTAACGGTAACTTTTTAGCAGTACTTGGTGCAGCTCTGGCTGTTGGTCTGGGCGGTATCGGCTCTGCAAAGGGCGTAGGCATTGCCGGTGAGGCTGCTGCCGGACTGATTGCAGAGGACCCTGACAAATTCGGTCAGACCCTGATTCTGCAGGCTCTTCCTGGTACACAGGGTATCTACGGCTTCCTGGTCGGCATCATGGTTATGCTCAACTGCGGATTCCTCGGCGGCAATGCTGCTCTGACCGCTTCCCAGGGTATGTACGTTCTGGCTGCTTGCCTGCCATGCGCACTGACCGGTCTGATCTCCGGTATCCATCAGGGCCGTGTAGCTGCTGCCGGTATCAATGTTGTAGCAAAAAGACCAAACGAAGTTTCCAAAGCGATGATCTACGCAGCAATGGTAGAGACCTACGCAATTCTGGGTCTGCTGATTTCCATCCTGCTGGTCATCAACGTTGGCAAAGTTGCATAACTTCCAAACTGTTTCACTGTAAGAAACCCTTACCAACAACTTGAAAATCGAGGTGAAACCGGTTGAACAACATTGAAAGCATTCTTAAAAAGATCGCTGATGATGCCAACGCCGCCGCACAGCAGAAGCTGGATGAGGCAAACGCCGAGGCACAGCAGATTTTAAAGGACTACCAGGCACAAGCCGACCAGCTGCGCGCAGACGCACAGCAGAAGGCTGAAAAAGAAGCGGCAGTCATTGCCGAGCGTGTGGAATCCCAGTCCGGTCTGATGCGCCGGAACATGATGCTGCAATACAAACGCGAAGCCATCGAGCAGGCTTTCCAGAAGGCGCTGGAGGTGCTGTGCGCACAGCCGTCCGACAAACAGGTACAGCTGCTGAGCAGTGCTGCAAGCAAAGCCATCGCCGGTGACGTCCAGATCATCCTCAATCAGAAGGATCGGGACGCTTTTGGCAAACAGCTGGTAGACAGCATTCAAAAACAGCTTGCTGATGCAGGCAAATCATACACCGTTTCCCTCTCGTCCAAGACTGCCTCCATCGCCGGAGGCATGATCCTGGATGAGGGAAGGGTGGAAACCAACCTCTCCTATGAGATTCTCGTAAAAAATATGCGTGATGAACTGGAAGCGCAGGTTGCGCGCGTTTTGACCGAATAAAAAAACGAGGATACCCACAAGGGAGGTGCATGGTTTGAAAAAAACAAAGGATACACAGTATCTTTTCCTGTCGGCAAACATCCGCGCTTTGCAGACCAAGATGGTTGGCACACAGGCGCTGCAGAAGATGATCTCTGCTGCCAGCCCTGAAGAGGCTTATAAGACGGTCAATGATGCAGGCATCGGAGCCGACATTGATTATAAGGATTTCGAATCTGCGCTGACACAGGAGCTTGCCTCCACCTATGAGCGGCTGGAAAAGGCGTCCGACGACCCGGAGATGTTCAAGATTTTCCGCTACAAATACGACGGTCACAATCTGAAAACACTCATCAAGGCGCACGTCAGCCACTCGGATGCCGAGCCGTTGCTGAGCCCTTTGGGCACAGTGGACTGCAAGACACTGCGCAACGGACTGCGCGACGGCGACTTTGGCGACCTGAACCCACAGCTGGCTTTGGCAGCCGTTCAGGCAAGGGACAGTCTTGCAAAGGCAAACGACCCGCAGATGGTGGATGTCATCATCGACCGCGCGGTGCTGCAATGTATGTCCGAGCTTGCCAAGCAGTACAAAAGCAGATTCCTCAATCAGCTGGTCGAAGCTTATATCGACATTGCAAATATCCGCTGCTTTGTCCGCATCAAGCGCATCGGTCAGGAGCTTAACTTCCTCAAAGAGGTGCTTGCACAGGGCGGCAGCATTCCGGTAGACCGTTACTTCGAGCTGTATCTGAAAAACTTTGACGACTTTTTCGAAATGCTCGACAGCACCGTCTACGGTCCGGCTCTTTCCAGCTCGTATGACGCTGTAAAGAACAAAGGCTCGCTTTCCGGCTTTGAAAAGCTGTGCGACAACTTTATGGTCGGCGTGCTCAAGCAGTCCCGCTTTGTGCCGTTTGGCATCGAGCCGGTGCTTTCCTACCTGGTTGCCAAGGAAAACGAGGCACAAGCCATTCGAATCGTCATGGCTTCTAAAATCGCCGGTGTCGCGCCGGAAAAAATCACGGAAAGGCTGAGGGAAACTTATGCGTAAAAAAATTGCAGTTGTCGGCGACAAAGGCAGTGTCCTCGGCTTTAAGTCGGTGGGTTTTGAGGTATTCATGACCACCACACAGCAGGAGACCCGCGAGGTCATGCAGGCGTTGTGCAAAGCCGATTACGGCATCATTTTCATCACCGAGCAGGCGTATCTGCAGGTCCCCGAAATCATCGACGAGTACAAGGAACGTCCGACCCCTGCCATCATTCCGATTCCGGGCAAGGACGGCAACCTTGGCATCGGCATCAAAAATGTCAAGAAAAACGTCGAGAGAGCTGTCGGCGCAGACATCCTCTTCAATGAAGATTAGTGTTTTTGTTTTCCGCCCGGCTGGTTTGCCGGCGGAGATTGATTTAAAAGTAGGTGAAAATATTGAGCCAAGGCAAAATTGTTAAGGTTGCCGGTCCGCTGATCGTTGCAGAAAATATGCGCGACGCCAATATGTCCGACGTCGTTCGTGTAGGCAAGCAGAAGCTCATCGGTGAAATCATTGAGATGAGAGAGGACAGGGCATCCATTCAGGTATATGAAGAAACCGCAGGCATCGGTCCCGGCGACGATGTGGAAACCACCGGCGCACCGATGTCGGTCGAGCTGGCTCCGGGCGTACTGACCAGTATCTTCGACGGTATCCAGCGTCCGCTGACCAAGATTCGCGAAATCGCAGGCAGCAACATCACTCGCGGTGTCGAGGTAACCTCGCTGGACCACGAGAAAAAATGGGACTTCAACGCCACTGCTAAGGTTGGCGACCAGGTTGTCATGGGCGACATCCTGGGCACCGTGCAGGAAACCGCCGTTGTCCTGCACAAAATCATGGTTCCAAAGGGCGCCGAGGGCGAAATCGTTGAGATTACCTCCGGCAGCTTCAACATCACCGAGACCATTGCCAAAATCAAGGACAAGGACGGCGTGGTCCACGATGTATGTATGCTTCAGAAGTGGCCGGTCCGCGTACAGCGTCCGTACACCCAGAAGCTTTCCCCTGACTTCCCAATGATTACCGGTCAGCGTGTCATCGACACCCTGTTCCCAATCGCCAAAGGCGGTACTGCTGCGGTACCGGGTCCGTTCGGCTCCGGTAAGACCGTTGTACAGCACCAGCTGGCAAAATGGTCGGACGTTGACATCGTTGTCTACATCGGCTGCGGCGAACGCGGAAACGAAATGACCGACGTACTCAACGAGTTCCCGGAACTGAAGGACCCAAAATCCGGCGAATCGCTGATGTACCGCACCGTTCTGATTGCAAACACCTCGGATATGCCAGTAGCTGCGCGTGAAGCTTCCATCTACACCGGCATCACCATCGCTGAATACTACCGCGATATGGGCTACTCGGTCGCTATCATGGCAGACTCCACCTCCCGTTGGGCAGAGGCTCTGCGTGAGATGTCCGGTCGTCTGGAGGAAATGCCGGGTGAAGAGGGTTACCCTGCTTACCTGACCTCCCGTCTGGCACAGTTCTATGAGCGCGCCGGTCGTGTCATCTGCGCAGGCTCTGACGGACGTGAAGGCTCTCTGACCGCCATCGGCGCTGTATCCCCTGCGGGCGGCGACAACTCCGACCCGGTCGTACAGGCTACCCAGCGTATCGTAAAGGTATTCTGGGGTCTGGACTCCTCGCTGGCATACAAACGTCATTTCCCAGCCATCAACTGGCTGACCTCCTACTCGCTGTACATGGACCAGATTGGCGAGTGGATGGATAAAAATATCGCAGAGGAATGGTCCTCCCTGCACCACGATGCCATGCTGCTGCTCCAGCAGGAAGCAGAGCTGGAAGAAATCGTCAAGCTGGTCGGCTACGACTCGCTGTCTGCTCCAGACCGCCTGACTCTGGAGTCCGCACGTTCGGTTCGTGAGGACTACCTCCAGCAGAACGCATTCGATGATACGGATACCTACACCTCCAACAAGAAGCAGTACATGATGCTCAAGATGATCATGGCATTCTCCAAGGAGTGCCGCAGCGCACTGAGCAACGGCGTCAAGGTCGAAAAGCTGTTTGCCCTGCCGGTATCCGAAAAGATTGCCCGTGCCAAATATGTTCCTGAAGATCAGTTTGAAGCTTACTTCAAGGACACTCTGGCAGAAATCGAAACATCCGTTGCTAACGTAGTGTCTGAGGAGGTATCTGCATAATGTTAAAAGAATACCGCACCATAAGGGAAGTCGCAGGTCCTCTGATGGTCGTTTCCGGCGTAGAAGGAGTTACCTATGACGAGCTGGGCGAAATCGAGCTGCCCAGCGGCGAGACCCGCCGCTGCAAGGTGCTCGAGGTAGACGGCGACAACGCTGTTGTCCAGCTGTTTGAAAGCTCGGCAGGCATCAACCTGCGCGACAGCAAGGTTCGTTTCTTAGGACACGGTCTTCAGCTGGCTGTATCCGAAGATATGCTCGGTCGTGTCTTCTCCGGCATGGGTCGTCCAATCGACGGCGGTCCCGAGATTATCCCGGACGAGCGCGTCGACGTCAACGGCGTTCCAATGAACCCGGCTGCCCGCGTATATCCAAACGAATTTATCCAGACCGGCATCTCTGCCATCGACGGACTGAACACACTGGTTCGTGGTCAGAAGCTGCCTATCTTCTCCGGTTCCGGTCTGCCGCACGCAAAGCTGGCTGCACAGATTGCACGTCAGGCAAAGGTACTCAACGCCAACGATAAATTCGCCGTTGTCTTTGCTGCAATCGGTATCACCTTTGAGGAAGCGGACTTCTTCATCAAGGACTTCACCAAGACCGGTGCGATCGACCGTGCCGTTATGTTCATGAACCTGGCAAACGACCCGGCAATCGAACGTATCTCCACTCCAAAGATGGCGCTGACCGCTGCGGAGTACCTTGCATTCGAAAAAGATATGCACGTTCTGGTCATCATGACCGACATCACCAACTATGCGGAGGCTCTGCGTGAGGTTTCCGCTGCCCGTAAAGAGGTTCCGGGACGCCGTGGTTACCCAGGCTACCTGTACACCGACCTTGCTACCATGTACGAGCGCGCCGGCAGAAAGATGGGTTCCAACGGTTCCATCACCATGATTCCAATTCTGTCGATGCCGGAGGACGACAAGACCCATCCAATCCCTGACTTGACCGGCTACATCACCGAGGGTCAGATCATCCTGTCCCGTGAGCTGTACCGCAAGAATATCGCACCTCCGATCGACGTACTGCCTTCGCTGTCCCGTCTGAAGGATAAAGGTATCGGCGTCGGCAAGACCCGTGAGGACCACTCCGGCACCCTCAACCAGCTGTTTGCCGCTTACTCCCGTGGTAAGGACGCAAAAGAGCTGATGAGCATTCTGGGTGAAGCTGCCCTCTCTGAAACCGACCTGCTGTACGCCAAATTCGCGGACGAGTTTGAGAAACAGTACGTTTCTCAGGGCTACTACACCAACCGCTCCATCGAGGAGACCCTCGACCTGGGTTGGCAGCTGCTCTCCATCCTGCCGGTAACCGAGCTCAAACGTATCAAGACTGAGATGATTGATAAGTACCTCCCGAAAAAAGACAGCTGAGGAGGGGTTAGATTATGGCATTGATTAACGTCAACCCGACCCGTATGGAGATGACCCGACTGAAAAAACGTCTTGCCACCTCCATCCGCGGGCACAAGCTGCTCAAAGACAAGCGCGATGACCTGATGAAAAAATTTCTGGACCTGATTCGCAAGAACAAAGAGCTGCGCGAACAGGTCGAGCAGGAAATCAGCGACATCTACGGCGGATTTGTGGTTGCCAGCGCTGTGATGAGCCCACAGATGCTGGAGGAAGCGCTGATGTTGCCCAAGCAGAGCATCGACCTGGAGGTCAGCGAACGCAACGTAATGAGCGTCACCGTCCCTTCCTTTGAGTTCAACGCCTCTGAAAATTCGGACAGCGACATCTACTCCTACGGCTTTGTGGCAACCTCCGGCGAACTGGATGACTCGGTAGCTGCTGTCAAAAATGTGCTGCCGCACCTGTTGGAGCTGGCACAGATTGAAAAAAGCGCACAGATGATTGCAGAAGAGATCGAACGTACCCGCCGCCGCGTCAATGCGCTGGAGTATGTACAGATTCCCGACCTGGAAGAAACCATCAAATACATCAAGATGAAGCTGGACGAAAACGAACGTGGAAACCAGACCCGTCTGATGAAGATCAAGGATATGATGCTGGAGGAGGCAATCGAAAAGAAACGCCAGAACAGCACCAATACCGCAAGCTGATGGTCTGTCGCTTGAGGACAACACCCGATAAAAAAGGCTGTGTATTCCTTATGAATACACAGCCTTTTTCTCTGTTTCTTTTTAATCGGTGGCAAAGCACAGTTCACAGCGCTGCTGCACCGAGAAGGCGGAAAAATATCGTTCCTCCAGCGGAATCCACCGTTCCCGAAAGACCTTCAGTCCCTGCTGACCGTTGCGTATGGCAATCCTGCGCAGCTGCTCGGTCGGCTGGACGGTCAGAAAGATATGCAAATCATATCCTTCCCACAAAGCCGGATGACAGCTGTAAGAACCTTCCACAAAGACGATAGGGGTCGGGAGCACCTCCACTGCATCCGTCAGCTGCTGCACCGAGCAATCGTAAGGGCGGTAAGAGAAGGAAACGCCCTGCCGCAGCGGGACCATCACCTGCTGCCAGAAGCGCTCGTAATCGACATTGCCGCCCGGCTGTGCCAGCCGCTGCGGTGTGCGCTGGTGCGGCTGCAGGAAAAAGTGGTCGAGATGCAGCACCGTATATCCCGTCTTTTGCTCGATGAAGGAGCAGAGGGTCGTTTTGCCCGAGGCACACCTGCCGTCTATTGCCACAATCACCGGTCTGTCCTGCGTCTGCTGCTGCATTTTTTGCTGTTGCAAAAGCTGTGCCCGCTCGATAATCTGCTGTGCCATCTGCTCAATCTTTTCTGTCTGCGCAAATTCCATCCTGTTCTCCCCTGTCTTTTTTTCTTATTATACCATCCTGCCGCGCATATCCGTCAAGTGTTTGTGCCTTTTCTTTTAAAATTACCCATCGCTAACACTTTTCTCTTGACATTCGCCGGAGGAAATGGTATCTTATAATCATTGATTAGTATATGCTAACCAATGATCAGGTCAGCTGATTGGAGAGGAAAAAGCGTTCCTCTTTTTCTTTTCTTCAACAGTTAGCAACCACTAACTACTGATAAGGCGGTGCAGCTCATGTCATCCTTCGAAAAAGCTCTGGTCTACCATTGCTCCCCTACCCTGTGCGGACTCAAACCGGCAAATCTACTCTCCCTCTCTAAGGATGAGTACCCGCATCTGCCGCAGCTGGCAGCTGCCTACGCCCGCCTGCTGGAGGACAAGGGCATCCGCCTGACCATCCTCTGCTCCTGCGGCTGCCGTTGGCTGCTGCTGGTCTACCACCAGTCGATGCTCGCAGCACAGCTCAAACAGCCTGCGGTCGTCCGTCTGCTGGCACAGGCAGGCTATCCGGTGGAGGCACCCTTCTCATTGGAACAGCTGCTGCGGTGTTTAAGCCGCCGTCTGCGCCAATCGGAGGGCTTCCCGCATGAGATTGGGGTCTTTCTGGGTTACCCGCTGGAGGATGTCATCGGATTTTGCCGCCATAAAGGCGAAGGCTGCAAGCTGTGCGGATATTGGAAGGTGTACGGCGACGTGGACCATGCAAAACGGTGCTTTGCCGCCTTTGACCGCTGCCGCGATGCACTGTACACCCGCCTGCTGTCCGGTTCCCCTCTGGAACAGCTGGTGTCCGCTCCCGAATTTGCTGCCTGAATGATTTTTAGAAACGATATTTTTTACAGGAGGTTTTGTCGATGAATCGAATTGCTGTAATCTACTGGTCTGGAACCGGAAACACCCAAATGATGGCAGAGGCTGTTGCACAGGGCGCCAAGGATGCCGGAGCCGAGGTAACCTTGCTGTCGGTATCGGACACCGATGCTGCCGCTGCCTCCTCCTATGATGCGCTGGCGCTGGGCTGCCCGGCTATGGGTGGAGAGGTGCTGGAGGAATCGGAATTTGAGCCTTTCTTTTCTGAGTTGGAAGGCAAACTGTCCGGCAAGAAGGTCGTGCTGTTCGGCTCCTATGACTGGGGAGATGGACAGTGGATGCGGGACTGGCAGCAGCGCACCGAAGCATCGGGCGCAAAATTGGCTGCTGCCGAAGGCTTGATCGTCCACCTCACACCAGAGGCAGCGGACTTAGAACAATGTGCTGCACTGGGAAAAAGTCTGGCAGAATAATCGAGAATTTTCATTCGGCTCCCCCTTGCCGGATGAAAACCAAACCACAAACTGCTTCTTTTTAATTTGAATGCTCTCTTTTCAAATTTCTCTCTTATCAAAATTTCCCCCAAAACAAACGCGGAGTCTTTTGTACAAAAGACTCCGCGTTTGTTTGTTGATTCGTATCAGAAACGGTTGAGCGTTTTAGTAAGCATTGTCCAGTATCTCCAAAATGTCCTGTTTACCGGCAGCCTTTGGGTTGACCAGCAGGGCGCCGTCCTCCAGCGCCTTCTGTGCAATTTTGGAAAAGTCCTGTCGATGCACCTGCGCATCCCGCAGCCGGGCGGGAATCCCTGTTTTCTGGTGCAGGTGGACCAGCATCTCCTCGATTGCCTTCACCAGCGCCTCTCCGCGCTTTTTCTCCGGGATGTGCGCATAGTACTCGGTCCCGCAAAAGGCAGCCAACAGCTGCGCATACTGCGGCTGAAGACAGTCCATCTGCCAGCGCATCACCCAAGGCAGCAGCAGTCCCACCGCCTCGCCGTGCGGTACCGAGCAGACCGCGCCCAGCGCGTGCCCGATGGCGTGTACCAAACCGACCATCGAATTGGAAAATGCCATCCCAGCCATTGCCGATGCGCAAGCCATCGCCAGGCGATATTCCTGCGAATCCGGCTGCCGCACCGCAGCAATCAGGTTTTTTCCAATCATCTCGACGGCGGTGCGGGCGTAAGCGTCGGACAACGGATTTTTCTGGCGGCAGGTGTAGGCTTCCATCGCGTGCACCAAAGCGTCCATCCCGCAGGCAGCCGTCTGTCTGGGCGGCAGCTTTTCGGTACAGCGCGGGTCCAGCACCGCTACATCTGGCAGAAACCGGTCGGACACAATTTCCTGCTTGCACCCGTTTTTTTCGTCCATGACCACCGCGACCGCCGTACACTCCGAGCCGGTTCCCGAGGTGGTGGGCACCATGATAAACGGAATCACCCGCTGCGCACGGCTCATCCACTCGCTGCCCAACAGCCGACGCAAAGCAGTCTGCTCCTGCTCCAGCAGCACTCGCACCGCCTTGGCTGTATCCAGCACCGAGCCGCCGCCGATGGCAACCACTCCGTCACAGCCCTCTTCCCGCGCGTGCGCAGCCAGCCGCTCGACCAGCTCGAAGGAGGAATCCTGTGGGATGCCGCTTTCCAGCACCATCGGCATCGGTTCTCCCATCATCTGCAAAATCCCCTGTTGCAGCATCGTACCGCTGACCAGCATCAGCGGCTTTTTCACCCGCAGCCTGCCCAGCTCATACGGGATGTTTTCCAGCGACCACTGCCCGCACAGCAGCTTGACCGGGTTATAGAATTCAAAATATTCCGGCAGCATCTATCCTTCCTCCTCTGCGCTTTGCGCCCGTCTTTTCTTCAGATGGAGCATCCGCACCCACACCCGCCAACGCCGGCAGGGAAGTTCCTGGTCCTCCGGCAGCAGCTGTCTTGCCATTGTTCGCGGAAAAAGATAGCCTTCCACCCGCTGGATGGCGCGCAGAAAGCGCATCGCCTGACCGATTTCTCCGCGGATGATGAGATCGTGTCTGGCATACGCCTGCTCGGCAGAGAGCTGTCCGGTCACCATCCGAAAGGCAGCCTCCACACTTTTAAAGCGAATCTCCAGCATCTGCCGGCGGTCATACTCTCCGGCAGAAAAATGCTTTGCCAGCGCAGTTGCCGGAGGCAGCGGAATCTTCTGGCTTGCCGCAGCCACCGTTTCGTGCGCGCGATACAGCCCTGTGCGGCGGTTTTGCAGCACGACCGGATGGCGGCTGCCGTACACCCCCAGCACAAAGATGAAGTCCTCGGGAAAACCGTCAAACACCTCCCGCACCGGCTCGTCCACGCTGCGGCAGACCTTCAGTCCCCGCGCCAAAACAGAAAGGACCAGTGCAACCGTCTTTTTTTGAAAGGAGCGGCGCATCAAAATTTCCTCCTGCTGCTGTTCCATCGGTCTTTCCCTCCTTCTATCCTGCTTCTAAACCACGACCACTCCCGCATAGGATAGAGCATCCACATCCATACGCAGGAGGTGTCTTATGCGTTTTATCTCTTTCTTTCTTAAACCCACCCGCCGCAAATGGGCAGTTTCCATTGCGGCAATCACCGCAGCGGCTGTTGTGGCAGCCATAGCGCTCATCCTTTGGCTGCTGCCAAAGCCCGAAGCGCCGCACCGCTTGCAGGGCAGCTGGCAGTGCGACGGATTTTTCCTGACAGCCGATGCGCAGAACCTGTGCTTAAACGGGTTGTGCTTTGTCTACGAGCTGCTGGAGCCGCTGGAGGAAAACCCGCGGGCGGACTGTCCGCAGCTCTTTGTGCTGGATGCCGGCTCGATGGGTGTCCTGCGCGGCGAATATTACTTTGAAGATCATCAGCTGCATCTGTCGGTGGACGGGCAGGAAAAAATTTTTTCTCCGGTTATCGCTCCTCCTGCTGCGCAGGTGATACTTCCACAAGCTCCGACGACTGTGCCGTCTGCAAAAAGCGGAGCTTCTGCGCAGAGGAACCATGGATAAAGCTGTCCACCGAATAGCTGATGAGGATACGCTGGTAGCCGGTGCAGTCAAACTGCTCGAGCTGCTGCTGGGTCATCTGCGCAGGGTCCAAAAAGCGAATCTCGGAATAATGCGCTGCCAAAAACGGAAGCACCGGCAGGATGCTGTCGTCCCCGACGATGAGCAGGGTGTTCTTGTTGCGCAGATTGCTGCGAATGGTGATGTCGCCGGTGTTTCCGCCCAGCAGCACCTGTGTCGGCTCGCCCAGCTGCATCATCTGCTGCGGGTACAGCGAATCGTAGCTGTACGAATAGCCCTCGTTGTGTGTAACGGTGTAGGTGCGGTTGTTCTTCTGATAGCGATAGAGTGCGATGACATCCGGCGAAATCTCCTGGTAGGTCGAGCGCCGGTAGGTCGGTCCATAGTAGTTGTGGGTAACATACTGGATATCAAAATCCTCCTGCGGCTTCGGGGTATTGTCCAGCCGCTGCGCCAGCACCTCATAGACACTGTACCCGCCCAGCGCTGTCAGCGATGGGGAGGTCTTGTAGTACAAATCCTCCTCAAATTTTGCAAACAGCGCCGGATAAACGTCCACGACGGTCGCCTTACCGAGCAGGTGGTTATAGGTCTGTTCGATGAACTGCTTTTGGTTGAACAGCGGGACGCCGGCGGGCAGCTCATTTTGTTTGATGGCGCACTTGGTAGGCAGCAGCATAAAGTAAGTCGGAATCCGGCTGGACTGGCTGAACTGGGTCAGCGTCTGGATATTCTGTTCGGTCTGCCTTTGGTTGGGCTGACCGATGTCCTCAATCAAAATGTCGTCGCCGACGAAGATTCCGTCGAACTCCTTGGCTCCTCCTGCCATCTTCAGCTGCACCGCCAGTTCGGAAAGCTGACGGGAAAAGGGCAGGTTTTCTGCCATCGCCTGCTCGACCTCTTTCAGGTATTCCCCCGGCGTATAATATCGGTTATAGTGGGGAAAGCCCTCCCCTGCTGCCAGCGCCCACACGCCGCCTGCGCCCAGCAGCAGCGCCAGCAGCAGACCGGGCAGCATTTTTTTCTTTTCCTCCAGCAGTTGTTTGAGTAAAAGCATATCCATCCACCTCCCTTTGACAGATCGTTAAACGCAAAATGACACCGCCGCTGCAAACACCGCCAGATACACCACGGTACCCAGCAAATCCGCCAGACGCGGCAGCTTGTTGTGTACAAATTTTCCCACCAGACTGGACAGGCTGGTCGCGCAGAAAAAACTGCACAGCAGCAGCAGATAGTTGGTGGTCAGGATATAGGAAACCGCGTTGTTTGCAAAGGGCAGGTGATTGAGTCCGAACATACTTTTGATGTAGTAGGCTGTCACCCGCAAGGAGCTGCCCGAAAAGATGGTGAAGGAAAACATCACCACGATGAAGGTGTAGATGCGGTCCACAATCGGCGGCATCTTTTCCAGAAAGCGCATCAGGAAATAGCGCTCCAGCAAAATAAAGGCGGCAAAGTAGATGCCCCACACCAGGGTGTTGAGCCGGATGCCAAACCACAAGCCCATCAGCATGGTGGTCAGCAGGGTGTTGACGATGGTGGAAAGCACGCCGTTGCTGTCCCCGCCCAGAAAGACATAGACATAGCGGTTGATAAATTGGGTGACGGTGATGTTGAAGCGGTTAAAAAAGTCGGACACCGTCCTCGACTGAAAGGGGTAGTGAAAGTTTTCGGGAAACCGCAGCCCGAAAAAGCAGCCCAGCCCGCGCGCCATATCGCAGTAGCCGGTCAGGGTATAGTACAGCCCGAAGGTGGTCGTGATAATCAAAATCCACACCGACAACACCGTACCCGAGGCGTTTTCCATCTGCTCAATCGACTGCTTGACCGCCAGGTTCCCCTGTGCCAGAATCACCAGCTTGGCAAAACCGCCGATGTACAGCCGCATCCCCTGCTTGAGGGTGTCCATGCCGATTTCCCGCTGCTGCCACTGCTTTTTTAAATCGGAGTACTGCACCACCGGTCCTGCCGGCAGCTTGCCGAAAAAGGTGGTGACCATCAGAAAATCAACCAGTTTCCCATCAAAATATTCATCGCCATTGTAGACGTCGATGACATATCCCATCGAGGTGGTGGTGTAAACCATCACACCCAGCAGGAGCGGAAGGGCAAACAGCTCCACCATCGCAAGCGACAGCACCATCAGCAGCAGGTTTTTGATGATGCTCAGCCAGAACACCAGCCTTCTGCCGCGCATCTGCACTGTTGAGCGCACTAGTTTGGCACAGACCAGGTAGTCCAGCAGCAGCGACACCAGCATCATCGGCAGCCACTCGGGCGCGTTGCACAGATAAAAGAAAAGGGAGGCTGCCACCAGCACCCCATTGCGCCAGCGGGCAGGACCCAGATAGAAGCACAGCAGAACCGCCGGCAAAAACAAAAAGCTGAAGGTCAGCGTATCCAGTCCCACTCTACTCCTCCTCCTGCGTCAAAAGCGCACTGCATTGGCTGTACAGCTCTTCCCGGGTCATCAGCGCTGCCAGCACGGTCACCAGCGCATTGGTCGTCAGATGCTCCGGCAGATTGAGGTGGCGCATCAGCTGCTTTCTGCGCTGCGCACTGTCCGCTGTGCCGGAAAGTCCCAGCTCAAACAAATCCATCTTGGTGATTGGCTGCGCTGCCCGCTGTACCTGCTGCACACCGACGCCTGCCTCCTCAAAGGCTTTTTGCAGCAGCTGCTCGGGGATGCCTTCCACTCCCAGCTTTCCCTCCTTGGAGGGGTGCTGCTTGCGTTTTTCTTTGCCGTACAAATCCGGGATATAGACATCCACAATCTTTTCCTTTCCGCAGATGTTTCGGATAAACCCTCGAATCTGAAAGCCTGCCGCATCCGAGTCGGTCAGCACCGCCAAACCCTGTTTGTTTGCCAGGGTGCGCAGCATCGCCTGCATCTCCTTGTCCTTGTAGATGCGAAAGCCGCCGGTGCAGACGATGACCCCGTCGATCATGCCGCTCAGCTTGATTTTATCATATTTTCCTTCTACCACGATGGCTCGGTCGGTATGTATCATGCTCTTCGTTCCTTTTTCTTTTTATCGCAATCATTTATCTTCGGATGCCAGCACAAACAGTTGGGTCACCGCCTGCTCAAGCAGGATGGTGGGGTCCGCGCGGCTGCTTTTCATCCGATGGTCGGTCTGTGCCAGGCAGATGACCGACCGTTCCAGCACCTGCAGGGAGTAGCGCGAACAATCCCGCAGGCTGTTGCGCACCACAAAGTCCCTGCCCTTGTAGGAAAAATTTTGTTTGATGGCTTCTTCGCCCTGACCCATCTCGCGGGCAGTCTTTGCAATGTATAAATCCAGATAGGCGCCCGACAGCGCTGCCAAAATGGCAGTCGGCTGATAGCGCAGATACAGCAGGTCCTCCACAATGCGCATCGCCTTTTCAAAGCGGTCCGCCAGGATGGCACGCGCCAGGTCATACACCGAGGCGTTGACCGTCTTGCAGGTGACCGTTTCAATCATCTGTTCGGTCAGCTCCACCGGTGTCTGCGGAGTGGCATTCCACTCTCCCTGCACATAGGCAGCCAGCTTTTCCAGCTCGCCCGAAAGGGTGAGCATATTTTTTTCACACCGCTCGATGAGCAAATCACAGCAGGCTTTGGATACGGTGCAGCCCTTCGGCTCCAGACGGGAGCGGATAAAGCGGCTTAAATCGGAGCTGTCCCGTTTTTTCAGTTCGATGACAGCGCCCGCCTTGTCGCACAGCGCCACCAGCTTTTTGGCAGAGGCGCTCTTTTTGGGCAGAAAGTCCTCCTTGTCCACCACCAGCAAAAGGACGGTGGTTTCCGGCGGGTCCTCCAGCAGCTCGGTCACCTTTGCCTTGTCCTGGGCATTGAGCGACTCAAAGTCGAACTTTTCCACCACCACGCACCGCTGCTGCGCCATCATCGGCAGCGCCTCGCAGGATTCGATGAGGTCGTCCACCTCCATCTGTCCTGCGTCAAAGCGATGGAGGTTAAATTCCTCCAGTCCCTGCGGCGCTGCCAGCTTGACCAGCTTTTTTAAGTACATCTCCTTGAGATATTTTTCTTCTCCATACAGCAGGTAGACCCTGTAAAGATGTCCCAGCTTGATATTCTGCATCAGCTGGCTCTCCTCTTTAAAAATCATGCAGACCCCTGCCCTTTCTTTTCCAAATCTTACAGCTTGACCCGCAGCGCAGGCTGCTGCTCCAGCGTCCACACCAGGGTCATTCCCTGTTTGTCCCGCAGCTGCCAGCCGTCGCTGTCCAAAACAGCATCCCAGCCGTTTGGGTCCTGCTCTATTATACCATAACTCCTGCCGGTTTTTAACAATTTTTTGTCGCCTGCGTGCAGCTGCACGCCGTTTCGGTCAAATTGCAGCTGCACATCGCCCAGCAGTTGTGCGCCTACCCCTTGCCCGGAGGGAATCAGCTGACCGCCCAGCGCCTGCCGGATGTGCGGGGTAAAATTCCCCGGCGGGATCACCGCTGCCTTGGCGTCGATTTCCTCAAGCAAAAGGTCGATGCCCGCGCTGTCGTCGGTGGTCGGGCTGGTACACAGCAGCAGCTCCAACCGGTCGATGCCCTCACAGCGCAGCAGGCGCACCAGCCGGGAAGCCTCCCACTCGGAGCAGACATCGCCCACCAGCGCCGCCTGCCTGTCCCGCACCAGAACCAGCGCATTTTCCGTCTGGTAGAGGTACAAGGCGCGGTGCTGACCGAGCAGCTGTACGGTCTGTCCCGAAAACAGGCAAAGCAGCGACACCGCAAGCCAGCAGCCAACGCGCTGCCGCAGCCTGTGGCGGCTCATCCGCTCAAATCCATGCAGGGCGAGCGCCAATCCCAGTGCAATCAACAGGGTCACTGCCAGCAGCCACAGGCGGTTGGAGGAAACCACCGCTGACGGCAGGCGGCTGACCGCTTTGCCCACCAGCAAAATCCAGCGGGCAAACAATCCCGCAAGCCCTGCCAGCACCCGGGCTGCCAACAAAAACAGCCCTGCTCCCACACTCTGATAGAGCAGCATGGAAGCCAGCGAGAGCAAGCCGAACAACATCACCCAAGGGACCGCCCACAGCGAAAGCACCGCTGCCAGAACGCTCCACACCGAAAGCTCATGAAAGTGGTAGAGCAGCACCGGCATCCCGAAGATACCGGCTGCCAGTGAAAAACAGGCGGTATTGGAAAGTGCGTGCAGAAAACGAGGCATTCCTCTTCTGCCGATGAGGGCTGCACCCAATGCGCTCTGCTCCCACAATCGGCTCAAGCCCGGAGCGCACAGCAGCAACCCAAAGGTAATCCAGAAGGAAAGCAGGAAGGACAGGCTGTACAGCAGATAGGGAGAAAGCAGCAGCATCGAGCAGGCTGCCACCGCCAGTGAACTCAGCCCGTCTCGCTCTCTGCCCAGCACCCATCCCAAGCCGGCAAGGGTTGCCATAATGCCTGCCCGCACCGCCGAAGGGGAAAAGCCGGTCAGCGCAATGTATCCCCAGACCGGAAGCAGCGAAATCAGCTCGACTGTGCGCCGGCAGATGCCGACCTTTTCCAGACCCTTTCGGCAAAAGGCTGCTGCCATGCCGATGTGCAGTCCCGACACTGCCAGGATGTGGACCAATCCCGCATCCTGCATCATTCGGTAGAAGGGCTGCTCCAGCCGCTGCGTCTCTCCAAACAGGATGCCCTCCACCAGTCCCAGCACCGGCGCGCGGTAGAGCGTTTGGGCGGTGCTGCGCAGCTGCTGTTGTATCGGCGGATTTCCCTCTTTGAGCCGCTGCACACCAGGCTGCGCCCATCCGCTGAGAAAAATCCCATGGCTGCGCAGGCTGTAGTTCTCTTCCACCCTCCACTGTGCCGAAAAGGAAAGGGTATCCCCCGGCTCTGCCGCCGGTTCCTCCAAGCTGTACAGCAGACAGCGCAGTCCATCCGGCAAACCCTCTGCTTTTTGCAGGCGGATTTGATACCGGCTGCCGTAATCGGTGACCTCTGCCTGCTCGACCATTCCCAGCGCAGTTGAGGTTTGACCATCCATGCGAAAAGCAAGAGCCAATCCCCTCTCTACTGCAAAGGAGGAGCAAACCAGCGTCAGCAGCACCCCGGCTGTCAAAAGGGTCGCTGTTTGCCTGTGCTTTTTGCAGGAGGTGGCTAAGGATACAAAGCCGCAGACTGCCACAACCACGGCACAAACAGTAAGCAGATACAGCAGGCGGGTGCTGCGCGCAGCGGGCATCCATCGCTCATAGCAGGGCAGCCAAAGGGCGGTTGTCCCCACGACGCCGCAGCAAAAGACGACCGCCGGACGCTTTACAAATTCTGCCTGTTCCTTTGGCGCACGCCGATTTTTGTTTGTCAATCGTTCCACCGCTCTGCTCCCCGCCTTTCCACTTTTTTGACCCTCTGTCCGTTTGCCGCCATCATTTTCCTTCATTATACTATAAATCCGAGGGCAGGAAAAGCATCAGACAGAAAAAGAGAGCCGTCCATCCCCTGTTTGCACAGACCCTTACTTTTCCACCATCCATCGGTACAAACAAAAAGCCGCTTTGCTGCGCTTTTCCTATGTGGGTGCGCAACCAAACGGCTTGATGCTCCGAACAGTTTTGCTGTCGGCTGTATTTTCTTTACAGGATAATGTTCTTCTGCTCGCCTGCCAGGAAGCTGCTGATGTTATCAAAAACGATCTGTGCCCTTGCCTGCATCGACTCTGCCGAAGCAAATGCAACGTGCGGGGTCACCAGTGTGTTCTTGCTGTGCAGCAGCGGGTGTGCGGTGTCCAGCGGCGGCTCGGTTTCAAAAACGTCGACTGCCGCACCTGCCAGATGACCGCTGTTGAGCGCATCTGCCAGCGCCTGCGAATCGACCACCGGTCCGCGTGCCGTATTGATGAGCATGGCTCCCTGCTTCATCCGGGCGATGGTGTCCCGATTGATGAGATTGCGGGACTGTTCATTGATCGGACAGTGCAGCGAAACGATGTCGCTTTCCTGCAGCAGCTGTTCAAGCGGTACAAACCAGATGAAGTCCGGCTCTTCTCCGGTGACATGGCGCTTATATCCCAGCACCTTTGCACCAAAGGCGTGGCACAAAGCCGCTGTACGGCAGCCGATGGCTCCGGCGCCGACGATGCCCACTGTGCGGCTGCCCAGCTCACAGCCAACCAAACCATCCTTGGTCTGACCGTTGCGGCAGCGCTGCTCCACTGCGGACAGGTTGCGCAGCAGCGAAAGCATCATGCACACCGCCAGCTCTGCGACCGCCTGGGTGGAATATCCTGCTGCATTGCTGACCTTGATGCCCATTTCTTTGGCAGCTTCCAAATCCACATGGTCCACGCCGGTGAATGCCACGTCGATGAAGCGCAGCTGTTTGCAGGCGCGGATGACCCTGCCCGACAGCGGCATATTGGCGATGATGAGGATGTCGGCATCCTGTGCCCGCTCAATCTGCACCTGTTCATCGGTATTTTTCTCATAGCTGACAAACTGATGTCCCTGTTTTTCCAGCTGCTGGGCAAATCCGCTCAATATTTCCTGGGAAATTCCCAGCGATTCCAACAGTACGATTTTCATACAAGCTTCCTCCTTTAAAAGCACATTATGCAAGAATGGTCTCCTTGTTGAGTACTCCGTCCTTGAGCAGCACCACGCCGTCTGCCTCCACCGTTGCACCGGTCATAATCAAATCGTAGTGGCAGGCTGCCTTGACCGTTCCTCCCAGGGTGATGCTGGTACCGATGCCGATGTGGACCGAACCCTCCACACCCTCGTCCTCCAGCATAAAGCCGCAGAAGTAGCAGTGCGGGTTCATGCCCATGCCCATCTCCGCGATGTTGTAGACATTCGGGTCGTTCTTCTTTTCCAAATCCTCCCGCAGCAGCTGCGCCTGTCTGCCACCTTCAATCGAAATGATTTTTCCATCGCGCACCTGACAGACGACCGGCTCTTCCAAAACGCCGATGCCGATGTAAGGGATGCTGGCATTGGCGACGATGGTGCCGTTTGCACTGCCCTCCAGCGGGGAAACGTTCGCTTCAATGGTCGGGATGGTGGAAAACTGTCCCGATTCCACCACACCATACAGGGCATTCCCGCGTCTGCCTACGGCTGAGTAGGTCAGGTCGGTGCCGTGCGGGCTGGTCAGGTGGATAGTTTTACTGCCTGCCAGCTTGGCTGCCAGCGCTTTGCACAGCGGCGCAATCGACGGGAAATCCGCTTCGATTCCTCCGTGTACCATCATCTCCTGAGAAAAATGGGTCAGCACCAGTCCGCGCGCGCCGGAAGCTACTGCCTGCTTGACCGCCTGGGTGTGGGTGATGGACCTGCCCACCACGCACAAAAAGACATCCGCTGCCTTCATCGCCGCTGCCACACACTCCGGCGGCTCCTGTCCGTCCCGCTCCCTTGGAAGGATGACGCTGAGCACCGGCTGCGCGCCTGCTGCGCACACCGCCTCGGCTAAACATTCCGCAATGCTCATGCGGGAGGCTTCGGTCACAATCAGGACCGTTTCGCCCGCTTTGACCTGTGCGCAGCGATTGACCACCGTGTCGGCTCCCTTTGCCATCATCACATTTCTCATAAACCGCCTCGCTCCTTTGCATAAAAATAAAGCTCCTGATTTTTATTATAAATCACCTGCTGCCGCCCGTCAATTCCCGAGCGGCAAATCCACCTTCTTTTCGATGCGAGCCGGTGACGAAAGCTAAGGTCAAAACAAGGTCAAGCTCTAAAAAGCAAAAAACAAAACCCGAGAATTCCGCATAATCATGCGAAAATCTCGGGTTTCATCTTGGCGGAGAAGGAGGGACTCGAACCCTCGCGCCAGTTTTAGACCGGCCTACGCCCTTAGCAGGGGCGCCTCGTCACCAACTTGAGTACTTCTCCAGACTGGTAAGCGCAATGCTTTTTATTCCATTTTCACAAAAGGTGGAAATCTTTCCTGACCCTCTTGCCGCAAAAGAAATTCTTTGGCGGAGAGGGTGGGATTCGAACCCACGACTCTTGCGAGTCACTAGTTTTCAAGACTAGCTCCTTAAACCACTCGGACACCTCTCCATCTAGCAACAGTCAATATTCTACCACAGGTTTTTGAAATTGTCAACCTTTTTTCCAAAAAAATTCCTGTCCGCCCTTCTCAGTGGCGGACGTGCTCCATTCCCTGCGCCAAAATGGTCGCTACATGGTCGTCGTCCAACGAATAGTAGACCGACTTGCCCTCCCGACGGTTTTTGACCAGACGGCTGGTCCTGAGCAGCCGCAGCTGATGGGACACCGCCGACTGAGAGATGCCCAGCAGGTCGCTTAAATCGCAGACACACATCTCCTGCGCCAGCAGCGCTGCCAGCAGCTTTAAGCGGGTCGGGTCGCCAAAGACCTTGAACAGCTCTGCTGCATCGTCCATCTCCTGTTGGGTCGGCATACGGTTTTTCAAATATTCCAGATGGTGATGGTGGGTTTCCTGGCAGCATTCGCTCTCCGGTTCCTGCTGCGGGTTCGGTCGATTTGGCATATGATTCCTCCCTGTCGGTGCTGTCTTTCATTATGATACTCTATTTTGGAAGGAAAATCAACCGCCAATCGACCGCCTGTTAAAAATCGGTCCGCTCCTGCAAGACCGCTCCGGTATAATAATGTGCCAATATCTCCCGATAGCTTTTCCCCTGCCTTGCCAGATAATCCGCACCGTACTGGCTCAGTCCGACCCCATGCCCATAGCCTCGGGTGGTAAAGACAAAGTTTCCGTCCTGAATCTCCCAGTCAAAATCGGAGGAGCGCAGTCCCAGCAGCTCCCGCAGCCAAAGTCCGCTCTGCTGACTTTCGCCCACCTGCATCCGGGTCACATAACCGGAATCGGAGCGCTCGAGCACCGCAAGCCACTGTTCCGGGTCGTCCGACAGCCGGATGTCCTGCTGTTCCAGCTTCTGTTCCAGCTTCTGCCGCAGCTGCTCGATGGGGATGGCGGTCGTTTTTTCATACCCGGGTGCGTGCCGGTCGCCTGCGCTGTCCACCGCGGTCAAACAGGGCAGCTCATTTCCCCAGACATTCTGTGCCGGTTCGGTTTTTCCTGCGCTGATGGCGTGGTACGCCGCTACAATCGGCTGCCCTCTGCTATCCACCAAAATCTGTCCATCGACACTCTGCGCCGCCTGACTGACCCTTCCCCAATACTCGTCAAAATAACTGCCAAACCGCTCCCTTGCCTGCTGTTCGGTCACATAACCCTGCCAGCGGGAAGGGTCGGCAGAAAAGTCATACGGCTGCCCGTTCTGCCGCGCTTGCTTTTGACAGTACAGCGCCCAGGTATGCGCGCTGACCGCCTGCGCTTTGAGTGCCTCCTTGTGAAAGGTAGCCGGCATCTCGGAGCAGAGCGCACCGGTGACATACACCTGCACCGGCACCGTTTGTACCTTGCCGGTGCTGCGGTCGAGGATGCGAAACGGCTCCGGTTGGTCGTCTGAGCTGTTTTCCATCAGTGCTGCCTGCTGCGTTTGTTGGACAGTCACCGGTTTCATCTCCTGCTGCATCTCCATTTGCGTCACCGGCTGCACCGCAGTTTCCCTGCGGCTGAACAACACCGGCAGCGCTGCCAGACACAACGCCAGTGATAAAGCTGTCAGGCTCATCCATTTCATCTGCCTTTCCCCTCTCTGTTTTGTTTTTCTGTAAGAAAGTATATGCTCTCCCCCTCCCCGATATACCGGCACCGCAAAGGAAAAGCACTATACAAACGCCGGAAAATGTGATAAAATGAACAAAAACCGCCCCGCACCTTTGCGGAGCTTACAAAAGAAAGAAGGGCGTTTATTTTGAATTGGACCAAGCTTCTCTTTGCCATCTCGGCTGTCATCTGTCTGCCGCTGTATGGCTTTTTATCTATCACCCGCTTTGATGCACAAACCGGCTTCTTGACCGCTGGCACCCTGACCACCGTCTTTTATGCTGCGCTGGCAGTGCTGGCGGTGCTGATGCTGGCAGGCAGCTTTCTGCAAAAAAAGCAGCTGCGCTTTTCCATCTTCAATTCCCGCCTGTTGGCAGTGCTGGCGATGGTGCTGGGCGGCGTGCTGGTTTTGTGCGGCGTCTTTGACCTGCTCAACATCGGCTATGCCATCCTGGATTCGCTCGACTTTTTGCCGGCGGCGCTGCTGTCGGGTGTGCTGCTCTCCGGCGCACAGGCGGTCATGGCAGTGGTCAGCGGCATCGTCTTTGTCCGGCTTGGGGTATCCTTCCTGCTGGAAAGAATTGCCAACCGCAGCTCGATCACCTTCATCTTCCCGGTCATCTGGGCGCTGCTTGCCTGTGTTGAGATGTTTCGCGACTACCCGCAGATTGCCGGTATGCCCGAACGCACCCTCTATCTGCTGTGCCTGCTGTGCTTCACCCTCTTCCTGATGGGACACAGCCGCATCCTGGGCGATGTGGATTTTGCCAAGGGCACCTGCTGGATCAACGCCTTCGGCTTCTGCGGCACACTGTTTGGTCTGACGATGACGGTGGGAGAGGTGCTGTGCTTTTCCAGCATGACCCTGCCGCTTTCCGATGTCTTGCTGGTGTTTGCCCTGTCGCTGTACTGCCTTGCCTTCTCCTTTAACACCTACGCCGAACGATAAGGCGGCATCTTTTCTTGCTGCAAATAAAAGAGCCTTCTTTCCCTTAAGGAAGAAGGCTCTTTTTTATAATTCGGTTCCGTCGTAGGTGTGGGTGCAGATCTCCCGGATTTTGCTCTGCAAGGCGAGCATATCCTCAAAGGCATCCGGCTTGTTGTGCGGATTGCGCAGCAGCGCTGCCGGGTGGAAGGTGCCCATATACCAGACGCCGTCCTTGTTAAACCATTCCCCGTGCTGGCGGGTGACCTTAAAGCCCTTGTCAATCAAAATGGTGGCTGCCACTCTGCCCAGGCAAACGATGATTTTCGGTTTGATGATTTCCAGCTGACGGCTGAGGTAGCCGATACAGCAGGCGGTCTCCTCCGGCTTTGGGTCGCGGTTCTGCGGCGGGCGGCACTTGACGATGTTGGCAATATAGATGTTCCTCTCGCGGGACAGGTCCACCGCCTCCAAATATTTATCCAGCAGTGCGCCGCCTCTCCCTACAAAGGGTTCTCCCTGAAGGTCCTCGTTTTCGCCCGGACCCTCTCCAACAAAAACAACCTCCGCATCGGTCTTGCCGGTACCAAACACCACGTGATGTCTGGTTGCCGCCAGCGGACACTTTTGACATTGCAGGCACTCTTCCCGCAGCTGTTCCATCCTGTTTTCCATCTGTTGTTCCTCCTGTCTTTTTTGCTATTATAGCACATCCTGCCCATGTGGGAGTAGTCCCACAGCCGATAAAATTTCCTCCATCCCGTTTTTCCGCACCAAACAGACAGGGGTGATTGCAAAAATATTGTTATATTTTTAACGATACTTGCAAAATCCCTTCAATCATACTATCATTATATCAGAAAATGGTGTATTTTCTGCACTGTTGATTTTATTTCAGGAGGATGTAAAAACCATGAGCTATACTTTTCCAGTAGAAACTTCCGCAAGACACGTACACCTGACCGCTGAGGACTTTGCAACTCTGTTCGGCGCAGACGCACAGCTCACCGTTAAAAAAGAGCTTTCCATCAAAGGTCAGTTTGCAAGCAACGAGAAGGTAACCGTTGTTGGTCCTAAAAAATCGCAGGCAAATGTCAGCATCCTGGGTCCATTCCGCTCCAAATCTCAGGTAGAGCTTTCCGCTACCGACGCCAGAAGCCTGGGACTGAATGCTCCTGTCAGACTGTCCGGTGACCTGGCTGGCAGCGCTCCTTGCAAACTGGTTGGTCCTGCCGGTGAGGTTGAACTGACCGAAGGCGTTATCGCTGCAAAACGTCACCTGCACATCAGCGCTGCTGAAGCAGAAAAAGCAAACGTTTCCAACGGCGAGGTCATCATGGTCAAGATTTCTTCCCCAGACCGCAGCCTCATCTTTGACGATGTAGAAGTACGCATCGGCGAAGGCTGCGACGCTACCATGCACGTTGACACCGACGAGTCCAACGCTGCCGGCTGCACCCCTGCTACCATCGGCGAGCTGATTAAAAAATAAGACCGCTAAAGAACCGTTTCCGCTTGACAGGAACCGTTCTTTCCCGTTCGCTCCTTTATCAAAAAAGACGTACCGGCTTCGGTACGTCTTTTTTTGCTTTATTCGACGGTGTAGCTGCTGATGGTAGAGCCATCCTCCACCGATTTGAGGGTGAAGGTGCTGTCCTGCAAGATTAGATAGCTGTTTTTGCTTCCATTTTTGGGGATGGACACCGAGCCCGGGTTGATGTAGTAAAATCCCTCGCCAAACGGCTGTGCTGCCGGGATGTGGGTGTGACCGTGCAGCAGGATGTCGCCGGTTTTAAGCGGCGGGTGATTATCCATATTGAAAACGTGTCCGTGGGTCGCCCACACCATTCGCTCGTCCAGCCACAGCGCCGCATACTCTGCCATGATGGGGAATTGCAGCACCATCTGGTCCACGTCGCAGTCGCAGTTGCCGCGGATGCACAGCAGCTCTTCCTTCATACCGTTGAGCATCTCAATCACCTTTTTGGGTGCATAGTCGCGCGGCAGGTCGTTGCGCGGTCCGTGGTAGAGAATATCTCCCAGCAAAATCAATTTGCCCGCCTTCTCCTCGCGGTAGCGCTCTATCATCTTTTCACACCAGTATGCGGACCCGTGCAGGTCCGAAGCAATCATCCATTTCATTCTGTTTATCCTCCCAAATTTTCATTTTATCTAGCCACGCAGACGGTCCAGCTCGTCAGAAATCTGCCGGCGCAGCTGCTCGGGCAGTGCCCGAATCTCATCCCTTGCCATCCCTTCGGTGGAAATCGGTGGCAGAATGCGGATATTCACCTTTGCCGGATGAATCCACAGGCTGCCTTTTTTCATCAGCAGGTGGCTGCCGTCGATGCACACCGGCACCACCGGCACACCGGCACGGGTCGCCATGCGGATGGCGCCTGCCTTAAACTCACCCAGCGGTCCGCCGCTGTTGCGGGTCCCCTCCGGGAAGATGACCACCGAATACCCCTGTCCCAGCAGCTCCTGCGCCTGACGCAGACACTCCATCGACTGTCGCGGGTCATCCCGGTCCAAAAAGACACAGTGCAGTTGTTCCATCCAGCCGCGAATCATCGGAATCTTCTGAATTTCCTTCTTTGCCACCAGCGGGTTTGGTTTATCCAGCTGGGTCAGCATCAGCGGGATGTCAAAATAGCCCTGATGGTTTGCCACAAAGACCACCGGACCCTGCGGGATGTTCTCCTTGCCGGTAGTGGTGATGTCCGCCCCTGCCAGGCGCAGCAGTCTGCCTGCCCAGTTGTTGACATGGGTGCGCACCAGGCGGTTGTGCTGTTCGGTTTTGCCCTGCTTGCCCATGCGGCAGACCCGCCAATATTCCGGCAGCACCAAAATCAGATACAGCCAGAAGTATAAAAACCAGATTATCGTTCTCATCGTTTTCGCTCCCCTTGTTAATCTGAGAGCATACCGCCCTCTCTAGGTATTTTACACTACCGGCTGCCAGTTTGTAAAGAACGGTTTTTTCAGAGAAAATTTGCCCCCTCCTTTCCTGTCGATGTTTGATAAACTTTTCAACATTCTCCGGTGGATTTAGTTTACATTTCCCAGCTTTCATGGTAGAATACCTTCAGGCAGTTTCTACTTGTATTGTATTATTTTTCATAAAGGAGTAAAACACCATGAAATTTTCTGAATTTCCCTATGAGCGTCCCGATTATCCAAAGCTGATGGAAACCATCTCCCAGCTGACTGAACGCTTTGAGAAGGCTGCAAGCGCCTCCGAGCAGATTGAGATCATCAAAGAGCTGGAGCAGCTGCGCATCGAGCTGACCACCAACGTTCAGATTTGCACCATCCGCTACACTGTGGACACCCGCGACCCATTTTACAGCCAGGAGGAAGAGTACAACGAGCAGATGGCTCCGGTGCTCGACGAAAAGCTCCAAGAGTTTAACAAGGCTCTGGTTGCCTCTCCTTTCCGCAAGGAGCTGGAGGAGGAGTTTGGCTCGCTGATGTTCAAAAACATCGAAATCTCCCTCAAGAGCTTTTCTCCCGAGTTGATTCCACTGATTCAGGAGGAAAACCAGCTGGTTCAGCAGTACCAGAAGCTGTGCGCCAGCGCTAAAATCGAGTTTGACGGCAAGGTCTGCAATCTGGCTCAGCTGGGTCCTTACCAGCAAAGCCCGGACCGTGCGGTGCGCAAAGCCGCTGCACAGGCATACGGCAGCTTTTTTGACCAGCATCAAGCGCAGTTTGATGACATCTATGACCGTTTGGTCAAAAACCGCACCGAGCAGGCACACCGTCTGGGTCTTTCCAACTATGTAGAGATGGCTTACCTGCTGCGCCGCCGCAACTGCTACGGTCCGCAGGAGGTTGCCAACTTCCGACGCCAGGTCATCGAGGAGATTGTGCCGGTCAACAACGAAATCAAGCGCCGTCAGGCAAAACGCATCGGCGTCGAGGATTTCCAGGTATACGACAACACCTACTTCTTCCCGGACGGCAACCCGCTGCCGCACGGCACACCGGACGAGCTGATGGAAGCCGGTCGGCAGATGTACACCGAAATGTCGCCGGAGACCGCCGAGTTTATCCAGATGATGTTCGACCACGACCTGTTCGACGTCCTCTCCAAGGAGGGCAAGGCAATGGGCGGCTACTGCACCGGTCTGCCAAAATATGATGCTCCGTTCATCTTTGCCAACTGGAACGGCACCGCAGGCGACGTCGATGTCCTGACCCATGAAGCCGGTCATGCCTTTGCCGACTACACCGCACTGCGCTGCATCCCGCACCTTGACCTGCGCGACCCAACAATGGAGGTCTGCGAGAGCCATTCGATGTCGATGGAATTTTTGACCGCTCCATGGCACCACCTCTTCTTTAAAGAGGACACCGACAAATACGAGCTGTTCCATGCGGAAAGCGCGATGACCTTCATCCCATACGGCTGTCAGGTCGACCACTTCCAGGAAAGCGTCTACCTGCATCCAGAGTGGACCCCTGCCCAGCGCAACGAGGAGTGGAATCGTCTGGAAAAACTGTACCGCCCGCACCTGGACAACCACGAGGTCAACTTCTACAACCGCGGCGCAGGCTGGCAGAGACAGCTGCACATCTATGAGTGCCCGTTCTACTACATTGATTACAGCCTGGCACAGATGATCTCCCTGCAATTCTGGAGCCTGTCGATGCACGACCACAAAACTGCATGGGAAAAATACCTTGCCTTTGCCAAACTGGGCGGCACCCAAACCTTTGTGGACATCGTTCACCACAGTGGACTTGCCTGCCCGATCGAGGACGGCGGTCTGACCGAAACGGTTGCAGACGTGCGCAACTGGCTGGACACCCACCAGCTGTAAAATCCATCATTTCACCAAAAGGAGGTTTTGCGGATGGCAAAACTGGAAAGGACCCTCTCGCAGGATTTTGACCGGCTGCTGCATCAAATCGAGCAGAAGCTTTTGCAGGGCAGCTTTACTGCTACCCTGGAAGATTCCAGCGATTTCTATGGTGAGGGCGCCAGATGCAGCGTGCGGGTCTTTGAGCGGTACAGCTACTTCGGCGGAAATCGCCTGAGCCTGAACCTTACCCTCTTTCAAGCCGGAAACGGTCCGGTGCAGCTGTCCGCCATCACCGCCGGCGGCAGCGAGGCTGTCTTTTTTAAAGTCAATACCATCGGAGAAGAAGCCTTTCTGGATAAATTGGAAGAAATTTTATAAACATCCACAATCCTAAACCGGACCTTTGCAAAAATGCAAAGGTCCGGTTTTTTTGATTTAGAAAGAATTCTCTATCAATAAATGGATACTAAAACGGCACTTCCCTGCTTAGACATTTTCTCATAAAACTTTTTCAGGCTTTCAAAGGAAAGGCGCAAATCATCTTTTATCTCATCTGCTTCCTCCTCATATTCCCAAATGTCAGGATATATCTCATTTTCTGCAAATTTGTTCATGTTAAATTGCTCGATATACCCTTCAAAATCTATCGTCTGCAATGCTTCTGCAATTTCTTTTACCCTGTCGCTTCGTATTCCGGTTATAAATTCCCCTGTATCTTCCCCGGAGGCAGGAAACTGCCCTACAATCGCTTCACTGATGAGGTTATTTTCCAGCGGTTCGGCAGCAGATTTCCCTGTCAGCAGAAAATGGAGTGCATCCCACATTTTATCTATGTCACATATTTCTGCATCTTCCTTTTCCTGCAAATTTTCAACATCGTCTAAGTCAAAACCCTGCTCCAATTCCGTATCCGAAACAGCTTGGTAATTCGCAATCATTCCCATGTATTTCCCTCCCATTTCATTTGCAGCTTATAGCGGCTCCCTGTTTTGTCCAAGCGGTCACTTCGGCAAAACTTTTAAAGACCAATCACCCTTCAGCAAACGCTGTTCCAGAATTCGCGCGCCGTTTCATACCGCTGGTAGCGCGGGGTATTTTGCAGAATATCCTGCTCCGACACACCCTGATACAAAACGATGCTTCGCATGGTCTGATTGAGCAGGCGGTAACTCTCCTCGGACACCTCGGGGAATTCTTCGGGGAAGGACTCCCCCACGCCTTCTCCGTTGCCCTCTGACGCCCACTCAAACTGCGGGAGCGCAAATCCGGTGACACGTTCCACCGTCACATAAAAAACGGCTTGTACGCCCTCTGGGAGGGTCTGTGTGAAGCGGTACTGCACATACCGGGAGCCTGCTGTTTCCCGGTCGAAGGTTTCGGTCAAACAATCGAACAGAGCGCAGATCTCCTCGTCCGACTCCGGTCCAAAACCAATCTGTTCGGCAAGTTGCTGCATCTGCTGCGGATAAAAAAGATTGAGCATCTGCTGCCGCGCATTGTACAGAAGGTAGTCCACCGGCTCGACCGGCTGCGCGTGGTACTCCTCCTGCAAAAATGTTTCCAGCTGCTGCACCGTCTTGCAGCCAATCGTTTCCTCCATCGATCTTCTCTCCCTATACATCAAATTTGAAAGGTCATCCCTAAAAATTCTGCTTGTCTGTCCCGATGATTTTCTCCAAACTCTTTGCGCAAGGTCACCATGCTCATCGTATCATACCCCAGTTTGTGGTATAACCTCAGCGCTGCCTCGTTCCGGGTGACCACCTGTAAGGTCATCGCTTCGATTCCGGGAATCTTTTGCGCCTGCTGCTCTGCCAGAAGGATTGCCTGACTTGCAATGCCCTGTCCGCGCATCGCCTCATCCACGAAAACATCCTCCAGCTGCACAACAATCGATCCAATCCTTTGCAGGTGAACAAAGCCGACATCCTGTTCATCCTGCAAAATGACAAAAAGCCAATGGTCCTTTGATGTCCAGTTTTCCAAATCCTGCATCATCAGACGCTCCTGTTCGTCCGGCTGCTGTTCCTCTGTTTTCTGTACCAAATCCCGATGGAATCCCCAAAAAGCTTCGTTTCGTTTTAAGGTGCTCTGCCGATATTTCGGCTGGTAAGGTGTTAAGGTAATCATCCGTTTCCTCGCTTTCTGACCATCATGATGAACCTTTGAAGGTTCGGCATAATTTTCTTGTTCTTACGCTTTCTATCATCAATCGGATTTTCCTTTGCAGATGCTTTGATTATAACACCGTCAAAATAAAAGTGCAAATCTGCTCCATCTGCTTTGGTAACACCTTCTGCCGACGATTATCTTTTACACAAAACACTGCAAAATTTCTTCCCTCTCCTTTACTACTTCTTCTACTTATATTTTCTTTCCTTTTCTTTATGACGTAATTCTTGGAATTCTCAGGGTTTTTCTGAGAATTACTGGGGTTTTTCTCGGAATAACTGAAAACAGGGTGCATTTTATTAAAGCTTTGCACTTTCTCTTTTTTATAAAAGAAGCCAAAACTTTGCATTTTCGACGATGCTTTTTGCCGGCAAATAAAATCGTCTCGATATTGAGGTGAACGTGAGGATAGTGTCCGACTGAAAAAGTTTGTTTCCAAACCGTTTGTTATCAAACAGTGACCGTTCCAATAAGAATTTCCTCAACTGCCCTATGTTTTCGTAGCTTATTCTTTGGGATAGAACCCCTTCACCTATACCTCGAATCAGGGTGTGGGTTGCATTCAAACGTGCAACCTTTCGCAAAAAACAAAGAGTGAGAGTAGTGCTGTAAGCGTTACTCTCACTCTTTGAAGTTGAAATCTTTTCGGGCAAAACAAAAACGTCCAAAACAGCTTAAATAAGCCATTCTTGGACGTTTTCTTTTGGAGCTGATGACGAGACTCGAACTCGTGACCTCATCCTTACCAAGGATGTGCGCTACCACCTGTGCCACATCAGCATATCTGGCAGGGGCAGAAGGATTTGAACCCTCGGCACGTGGTTTTGGAGACCACTGCTCTACCAACTGAGCTATACCCCTATATCGGTTTCCCATAAAAGAATGGTGGGCCTTCAGGGATTCGAACCCGGGACCGACCGGTTATGAGCCGGTTGCTCTAACCAACTGAGCTAAAGGCCCTGATTTCATATAGTTTACTCCGGAAACCCTTCCGGAGTAAACTACACACCCTAAAAGGTGTTTGGCTCCCCCTGTCTGGCTCGAACAGACGACCCTGCGGTTAACAGCCGCATGCTCTACCGACTGAGCTAAGGAGGAATGTCAGCACTGCTCTATTTTCCCGGGCAGTCACCCGCCAAGTATTTTCGACACTGATGAGCTTAACTGCTGTGTTCGGAATGGGAACAGGTGGATCCTCATCGCTATTAGCACTGACTAAATGGTGACCCGTGGGAGAATCGAACTCCCGATTGCGCCGTGAGAGGGCGCCGTCTTAGCCGCTTGACCAACGGGCCATATTGGTGCGCCATCAGGGACTCGAACCCGGGACCCGCTGATTAAGAGTCAGCTGCTCTACCAACTGAGCTAATGGCGCATAACGGAGGGAATAACTTACGTTTGGTATTTTACCAGAAAAAGTATCGTTTGTAAATACCCTTTTGAAAATTATTTTTCGGACCCTCAAAATTGAACAATGAAAACAAGAGAAGAACTTTGTGCCAAAC